>MDTG01283225.1_pt1 | contig 21459 bp, 22 predicted proteins | sample 811421 | NCBI WGS metagenome assembly MDTG01 (sample SAMN05326645, study PRJNA326480) | marine metagenome | isolation source: seawater | place: Pacific Ocean: South East | collected 2011 | reverse complement strand
TTAAATTTCAAATCGTAATACATAAACTAATCCTTTAAACAGGTCCAGTCATAAGCTGGACCGATATATTCAACAACCGCACAAATCAGTGCGGGCACAATAAAACAAAACATACTAAACCCCTAGTCGGTCGATAGTAGTCGATAGAATGTAAACCCCGAAGGGCGACGGTGACTAGAAGTCACCATCAGAAGCGAGAATCTCGGTCACCGCTTCGAGCAAGTCTTGACACGCTGCGCGGTCCAACTTGACGGCAGCGGACTTGCGTCCACCGTTCACAAGTCGAAACGATACAGCGGCGGATTTGCCGTTGAGGATCGTTTGATCGATTGTCATTCCTGCTTTCTCGTCTGCGTTAGCAATAACAAGTGCAAGATTGATGATGTTGTTTTTCTGTCGTCGTAAAGCCATGATAGGCTCCTTTCTAATTTGCGCCGTAGCGCGTTGTTGTGAATAATTCAGCCTTATTGCCAAATTACTCTGTAATTATACCATAAAGTGAAAGCCCTGTCAAGAACTTTTTTTCACTTTTTTAAACTTTTTTTAGCCATTGTCCTCGATGCTTTTGCCTACATGTAGGTGTAGCATCCCATTGAACCCACATGTGGGTGGAGTTGAATTGACCAACGATGGTTCCAACGTCGCCGCCTAATGTGCGCGTGACCCGTTGCCCGCGTTTGAAACCGATTTTTTTGACTTTTTTCATGTTTTCTCTCTTTCTTATGTCTTATTATAACATTTTTTTGAGAAGAAAGCCAATTATGAGGTCTAAACCCTTGAAATCATTAGAGAAATCGACTCGACCTCGAAACTAAAAACGTGACCGTAAGAACTTCAATGATTCCGCATACTTAGAGCACCCACACCTCGGGAAAGGTACCGAAAGGTAACCGTTACACCTACATATACCGACATGTATCTGCGCTTTTTTTAATTTATTTTTATTTTTTTTTCTTTTTTTTCACTTTTATTTAGCGTGCATTTACTAACGGTAGGTGACTCGACTACGTTTACCTACACTTACCTACACCATCGCACATCAACCTACTCGACGAAGTGTCGAAGGCAACTCGACGAAGTGTCGTATGCAATAAGCTTAATGATTTCGCATACTTACAAGACGTGTAGGTAAAGGTCGGGACAAGTAATTAATTATACTACACTAACCTACATGTAAGATGTGGGACAAGGTAAGACATAAACATACAGTTAATTTTTTAACTTGTAAACAAATGTAATTAAATGTAAGACAAACACATACATGTATGAGGGTGTGGGTACCCCCCCTCCCCCCTACCACATGTAGCCGAATGTAAGTCCTATACTACATGTAGGGTAATGTAGGCGCGCCAGGTACACGCATAACGCCTATGAAATTTTCCGAGATTTGAAAATTTTGCCAAAAAATTAGAGGGATGTTAACGTAGGGGCTAATTATAGTAGACAAACTTAAGGAGAGAACCGGATGTCAAATAAAATGAAACTAATAATGGAAAGATTTAACAAATTTGTTAAGGAAGACCTTGAAGCTTCAGAAAAAGCCGCGGCCGCTGTCATCGCCGCAAGACCAATGGTAAAGGCACGATTAGAGCAGCTTTACAATGAAATGAAGAAGGACAAACACCCAAAGACCCTTTATGGTGATGCTAGCTTCGGAGAATGGCTTAAATTATATCTCGAAACTACAGTTGAGGAGTTGGGTGAAGAAGATCTAAAACAAGTTTTACTTAATCAGGTTGGGTACAAGGATGATTACGATAAATTCAATGCGCTACCTGCAGATGTCATTGCTGCAGCTGCAAAAGAAATTAACACCCTTGATGGGGTAGAAGAGCCAAGATCTGAAACTCAGCCAGGTGAAGAAGGATCAGCTTCAGCGCCGCGATATGCTAAACCAGGAGAACCAGTGGTAGGTTCAAACAATCAAAACAAATAAGGACGCCTTAACACGTTAACTTTGAATGATCATTTTGATCAAGTATTTGAAAAATAGGCCCTTAAAAAAACCACCCAAAAAAAATTGGCCAGTATTGGATACTAGTTAAGGATAAGAAAGGAATCTAATCGGAGGGTAAGACATGAAAAGCATTTTAATAGCATTAAGTTTATTTGGTTTAGCTAATTGTGGTGGAAACGTTGCGCAGGAAGCAGTAAGAAGCGCGGATCTAGTGGTAACCTACCAGGGTGAGATAGTGCATAAAAGAAGCAGTCGATATGTAACGTTAAACAAATTAGAAAGTTTAGCCAACCAAAGCAAACCGTTTATACTTATCTTTGCTGCTGATTGGTGTAAAGCATGCAAGCTCACAAGGGAGGCTGTGGCCGCCGCAAACCTTAAAGTCGATGTCTACTATGCAAATGCTGATCATGTATGGGTACAGCACCTAATGGCGGTTATGGGAACCACTGGTGTTCCGTTTATGGCGCATACTTCCGCCACTGGCGAGATTGTTAGTACTCAGTTGGGCGCTTCTCGCATTGTAACTTACCTACTTAGAAACTTTTAAACTAGTTATAGTCATGAAAACCATTCAAATAAGAGATGCCAAGTTAAAAGTAAAACTAGCCACAACACCAGAACAACACCAAGCTGGGCTTAAAAATGTATTTAAACTTGCTAGCAATCAAGGTATGTTGTTTTGTTATCCCAGGAAAGATTATGGGATCTTGTCTTTCTGGATGCGAGACACTATTATTCCTCTTAGTATTGCTTTTATCGACAAAGATGGTCGAATCACGCAAATTAGTGACATGAACCCTCGTGACGAATCGGGTGTAAAATCAAACAAGCCTTCTTTGTGGGCTTTAGAAACAAACCAAGGGTGGTTTGCTGATAACAAAATCAAAATTGGAGATAAAGTGGAAGGACTTTTTTCTCGCGGAATAAAAATCCGCGTTTTAAAGTTGCCTCCAAAAGCTCAAGCGCTTGCTAAAAAAATAGAAGATGCATTAGTCGCTATGACCAAGCAAGCTTTAGGTGGAAAGTAAGAGAAAAAAATACCGGCAAAAAAAATCCGGAACGTGTTGTGTGATACAAACTATTTATGTTATAAAGATCTAAGGAGAATCAAACTGTGATTAGCACCAAAACCGAAAACAAAAACAAAAACAACCTCAAAATGATAATGGAGAATTTCAAAAAGTTCTCACTGGACGAGCAACAAGATGGAGGTCCAAACCTTGGGGCCGGGATCAGCTCGCAGTTGTCTTCTGGGCCTGGTGCTAGTATACGAGCACAACTCGCAGCCAAAAAAGCCGCGGAGGCTAAGTTAACTCCTGAAGTGCGCAAGAAAATCAAGGCCATGGCGGGCAAGATTTCGAGCACTTCTTTGTGGAATAGGGACATGCTTCAAATCGACTCGGTGAAGGATTTTCTCAGTACTCAATTCGACTCCAAAGATGCGCGGGAAGTTCTCGACGCGATCAACAACAATCATGGTAACATAGAAAATGGATGGCAGATGTACAGAAGATACATTTTAAAAGACCAAAATTTTTGGAACAAAATTCTTTTAAAAGTTTATCCTGTTTTTAGCGACAATTGGGTGAAGAATAATCTTAATAATTTTCTTGATAAAGAACTCAAAAAAAGAGCTGAAGAGCTCGACAATAAATTTGATTCATTAGACTATTTTGATGGCACCGTCGCTATAGGCTCAGTGCGCCGGCTTGCGGAATTGTGCATTGAATGGGCCTTGGGCATGGCCAGTTACAATCTTAAGAACCGCTATCTTCCCGCGCTTGAGCGCGGATTTTCAGTTTCACCAGCACCAGCAGAACTAGCAAAACAACCCACGAAGGATCAACAAAATGTAGCGCCCGCGGATCAAACCGAGTTTGCTAAAGTGGCTGATGCCATTGGTATAACAATGACCGCGCTGGCGGCTGAATTGAAGACCACCGATGGACAGAATAGAATGATCGATCAATTGGAGGGTACCCCGGGCTCCAAAGAACTAATTTCTATTATAGATAAATATGTTCGGGATTTTGTAAATCCTAGCGCGGATTCGATCCAATCGCCAACAGAACCAGCAGCAGCACCAACAGCAGCACCAGCAGACGCCACAGCAACAACAGCAACGACAGCAACAACAGCAGCGCCAGCAGCCACCACAACAACAGCAGCAACATCAGCAACAACAGCACCAGCAGCAGCAGTCCAGCCAAAGAAGGCCCCAGCAGCAACAGGAAGCCGACGCGTCGATACAAGAAGAGCTCGAATAGCTCGACAGGCCATGGGCGAAAGAAGAACATCAGATGCAGTCACCAAACTTCAAGCTTTATTGGTTAATGCTGGCTATAGTGTTTCTGAACTTGGCGGGAAGACATCATTTGCACCCGCGCCGGGTCGAGTGCAAGAAGTAGTCAATAACCTTTCAGAGTTTAAAAATTTCAATAACATTTGGGATAGATGGTTGATTTCCGAAAAAGTGCAGCCTAAAGATTATGCTAATTTTGGAATCGATGGTAAGTATGGAGAAAAAACAATCGATGCAGTGAGACGATTCCAGCAGGACATAGTTAAAAAGTATGGTGAAAAAGCCAAGCTTGGCAAAACTGGGCCCGCCAGGAACGGAGTTGATGGTACCATGGGCAAAATGACTTGGGCTTATCTACAAAAAGTAGCTAAGGGTGAGATTGAATTACCTAAAACTAGTTCAAGTAAAAAAACTGCAAGTGACAAGAAAAATCAATCTAGCGAAGATAAGAACCCTAAGGATAATCTCAAGGCAGCTTATACCGGCACTAATAAGTTTTTAAAAGAAATTCACAAAATAGTAAATAACGCCATCGACCGCGGGGATGAATCGTACAAGAAATTAAGAGATTATACAAAAAATAATAAGTCCTCTGGACCTGGGAAAATTTCTATTTGGAATGATCCAATATATTGGAAGCATTGGATTGAAGGAAACACGGAAGCGGTTAAGAAAATTTATGTTGCTGCCGGTGGTAAAAATTTTGACGCAGATATTTCTGCTTCCATGCCGCGGGATGCTGCAAGGGCAAAGCTTATAAAACTCTTGAGAAGACATTCCAAAGAGGTTGATGCTTACATAAAAGCTAGAAAAGACTATCAAGATTTTAAAAAGTCCCGGGAAATTAAAAGAGTGGATAATGTGAAACCGGGTGTAATGGGTGTGTCCTTTAACAGAAACACAAAGTTATATACTGCATCTATGGCAGCCAAGGATGGTACTCCATACCAAAATTCAGATAAAAACATGAACATGGCAAAATCGGTCGTTAAAGACCTTATTTCAGCGCATGAGAAAAAGGGCAAAGAGTATGCAAAGAAAAAAGAAAAGATCCAGAACGCAGCTAATTACAAAGCGGATCCAAAGGTTACAAGTGTTACAAACAAGTCTGTTCTACCTGATGAATTAAAGGGTTTTAAGCCAGGAAGTGTGTACGAAACTAATAAATTTAAAGTAGAAGTCATTGAAGTTGACAAAAATGGAAAACCAGTTAAGGCTGACGCCAAAAGGACTCAAGGTCCTTTTAGGCGCCTAAAAGGTGTTATAAAATTTGGATCCAATCCGGGCGCAAGTTCGGAAATGTTCAACAAGTATGCTACAAAAAGCGACGGTAAATCAGCGGCGAGATTTGCGTTAGATCACATTAAGTCTATGAATCGGCTTTATGATAAACTTATCGATGATGAAAAACGACAGAAATGAAATTAATAAAGGCTAGTGATAGATAATGTGTATAATTTGTATAGAAATGGAGAAAAATAAACTTTCTCCATGGGAGGCCCGAAGAAATCTCGGTGAAATGGTGGAGAAGATCGGACCTGAGCACGCAAGGGAAGTAGAAAAAGCAATTTCAGATGCTATTTTCCAAGAAATTTACTTTAATTTCGGCGATACTTTGCATGAGGCTGCGGATTCATGTGATTTTTGCGTTTGTGATCCTTGCGATTGTTTCCCGGACGAATAAAATGCGTAAATTTATGAAAAATTTATTTATTTTTTTCATTTTTTTCATTTTCAATTGCAATTTCGCACTCAGTCAAGAAAATAAAAGCCAACCAAAAACAAAATTTTACAATTTTGATGATCTTCTTATCAATGGAGAGTATCGAAAACCTCAAGTGCTTTACACTGATGCTCGACAGAAGGTAAGATTTGAAAGATTGTTAAAATTAAAGAAAGATTTTATGCCAAAATTAAAAAGCACCCAAAAAGATCCTTCTTTACGATAAAAAATACTATTTATAGAGTATAATATCAATAACTTTTCTTAATAGGATTCCAAATGAGCAACAAAATCACCGCAAATAAAAAATTTTTAGAAGAACAGGTCAGAATGGCTCTTTTAGGTGAGGCTTGGGGAGATTCTTTGCCTGATTGGGCACCAGATTGGACTAAAACCGTTGTAAACTCAGTAGAGGAATCCGGAAAGAGTCTTGTCAGGTGGACAAACAAGAAAATCTACAACAACGATAGAGAACAAGCAGTCAGCAGAATAGAATCAGAAGATCCAGAAGTTGGATACATAAAAGATTTCTTCAGTTTATACAGTTCTACATGTTATGAAGGCAGTAGTTATTCAAGAGCGTTTCCAAAAACGTGGGCGATCGAAGATCCGGGTACGTATTGTATACAGCCAGATGTCGTGAAAAGTCTAAAGTCGTGGCGAGACAAAAATCGAACAAAATTCATCAAGCAAGCTTCTTCTATTAATGATAAAGACAGGCTTTTTAAGATATCAAAAGATTATGCCGAGGATTTTTTAGATGAATTCGCCAATTATGGATTTAGTTGGGAAGCCGGCGCGCAAAAACTTGTAGTAGAAGAGGCAGTCGCGAATTATATTGTAAAAATGGCGCTTGAAGACCAAAGATTCATTTCTAACTGGGATTCTCAACTTAAAGGAAGTGCTCCTTGTGTTTTGGACTTGTTTCCCGCGCTATTTAAGTTTGTTTATTATTTAAACTTTGATAGCCGAGGCAAAAGACCTTCGTCAAGTAAGCTTTACTCAATTGCAAGAAGTGTTTCGAGTGGAAATGATTATCTTTCGTTTTTGAAGAGAGAAAAAAGCTCTAGATTCGTCGGACTATTGAGAAGAAATTCAAAATTAAGAGAAAAATGGGCAGGATTTTGCTGCAACATGACTTTTGACCCTTATGGGGAAAAATCACTGGAACACTGGACTAAAGAAGCCAAAGCTCTTACGACCGAAGAAACTCGAGACACAAAAGAACAGTACATTGACATGGGCGTGGGTTTGGCCGGTTGGGTTATTGCCGATGTGGTAGCTTTTAAGGCCACTACTGCAGCTGTTGCAGCGATCGCGGGCGCGCCTGCTACAGGCGGCGCCAGTTTGGCTCTAGGAGCCATCTACATAGGCGTAACTTGCCTGCTATGTTTTGATCCATTTGAGTGGTTCTCGATAAGAGATGATGTCGAAGATGAATTGGCTTCAATTTTAAAAATTTTAGAAGAATTATTAGAAATCTCATCATCTACAAATCAGTCGATAAACCCAAAAGACAAGGAAAAAGAAAAAGAAGATGACAACCCGAAGCTTTTAGATTTAGAAAGTAAGTTTTTAGATTCTGTGCAGGAAATTTATGATTTGTTACACAACGAAATGACAAAAGGAATGCAAAGAGAAATCTCAAGTAAAAAAACGGCCATGGAACACAAGAAAATACTTTTGCGGAACATGACTAGGTCGCTTCAATTGATAAATCAAAATGTAAAAAAAGTTAATTTTAAAGAGAAAGAGTTAAATCAGGAAGAGATCAAAGGAAGCATAGCTATGTTTGGTAAACTTCTTCAACAGATAAAAAATGAGTCAGACGAACCACAAACAATGTGGGATGATAAAATAAAGAGTGACATTGGACTAGGCAAAGATCTTTCTACAGCAGAGTTTATAAGAGAGTCGAATTTGTTAGAAGAACAACAAGAAACAGGCTTAGATGATTCTACCGGTCTCTTGAGTAAGTGGTTGCTAAAATTTGAAAAAGAATACAGATGGTTAGATTTGTCCGATGATGGCGCTAAATCCACCCTGGAAAATGCTAGGAAGCTGGCGGATAAAGAATTGGGTGATTTTTTAACCTCTTCTGGCTCTTCGAAGAAATTTGTCTACAAAATAAAAGAAATGCAACCAGAAGCTTATAGAAAAATAATTTCAAACTCAAGCGCCTATGTAACCAACCAAGCAGATGCAAGTCTTGATTGGTTTGAATCTTTTTTTGGTCGTGCCGAGGTGTTCGACTCGAAAGAGACAGCTTCTAGTACCATAATGCACGCAAAATGGAGAAATAACCCAAATGGAATAAAAAGTGAGGACTCTTATTCTTACAATGAGTTTTTGTCGGAAAAATTAGTCTCTGCAGATGATTTGGAAGCATATTGCTTTATTGGTTTGGGCCATTCTTTAGCAAATACTAGTTTTTATTATAGTAGCAATCAAACTTCGATTTTCCATGGTGGAAGCATTTCTTCTTTAGTTAGAGATCGGTCAAAAGTTCAAAAAGCCGGAAGCCAAATTACAGTTCCCAACAAAGGAGTTCAAATTGATAGACTAAGGAGTATGATTCGTAATGATTTTACGGAAGTCTTGAAAGAAAAGTCACAGTTAACAGAACTTTCTAACGAACTGAGTCAGATGTACAAAACACAGTCGGCTGGAGAAATTGGGAACATCAAAATAACAAAAATAAGAATTTTGCAAATCTTAACGCAAGTTTATTACTATACAAAATCTCACAATGCGGATTTTATACTTAAAATCTTAAAAAAAGATGATGCAGAATCAGAAAAAATGGAAAAACTTGGTATACAGTTGTCCAGATTAAATAAAAGTCAACAAAATACTGATGTGCACTCAAACTTGATAAGTTCTTTGCGAAAATCCGGCAGTTTTAAAATAATGCTTTTTGAAGCATTAATGAGTATAAAATAAAATGAAAAATAAAATGAAAAATAAAAATTTACTTAATGAGTTTAAAGATCCTTATCAGAAAAACTCTACAAACTTTGCTCCAGCAAGTGTATCTTCGGGGCCGGAGAGAGCACCGACACCAGCAGAAGTTCAAGACATTTTTGATCCAAAAAAACCTCTCAAGCCTGCTCCTAATGTTCAAGTTGTTCAAAAACTCGACCTAGATCCTAAAAATGTAAATTGTATCAAAGATTTAACAGACAATTGGATGTATTACGCGGCATTTGGAGCTTTCGTGGCTGCATCTACATATCCTATTGTCAGGCCTGCCCTAACAGCCATGGGTAAAGTTGGAGCAGCTAGCGCTAGAGGTGTAGGGTCTCCGTATAAGACAGCTCTTGCCGCGAAAGAATTTGTTGACAAAACATTGCGGGCCGGATTTAAACAAACTATGGCAGCAGTAGGTACAAGTCTGAAAAGCTTCTTAATCAAACCTGGAAGGGTTAAAGCGCTTGGTTCTTGGTTTCTTGGTGGTAAATCCGGCGCCGGGGCCCTTCAAAATCTTGGTGGATCTTGGAATGCCCTTAAAGGTGGAAAGCCGGCATCGGCGATGTGGCGAGCTTCTAAAGGCACTGCCGGTGGAGCGTGGGCTAGTGTTAAGATGACTAAAAACATCTTTCTCGTTGCTCTGGTTACTACTATTGTTTATAAGAACTTTGGATTAGAAAAGTTTTTTAAATCTGGTTCGGAATCCGATAATAAAGTGTTATCAGCAGGATCAACATACATTGACATATTCATGAATTTTTTCATTCAATACGACATGGCTTTAGAAGCTATCATGTTAAAGATGAATACAAACTTATCAAAAGAGTGTGCTTTAACAAACGTTATTGCATCAACAGTATTGTGCACATTTTTATTGCCGGCTGGTGCGACAGGGGGAAGCAAACTAACATTATCGTATAAATTAGATGATGTAACAGGTTTAAAAACTGCAGATGACTTGAAGCTGTTTGTTAAACAAGAACGAGCCAACATAATAGGCAAACTTAATGCTTCTGCTCTTGACGATTTTCAAAAAATCTTTAAAGAAGCGGGCATGTCTGAGAAGCAAGCAAGACAATTTTTCGATGCGTATTTGAAAAATCCGAAGAAAGCTACAATCCAAGGGGCCACAAATGCTCAAGTTCAGGCAAAATGCGCAGCGGCATATGCCAAACGAGAAAAAGAATTAATAGAAATGATTTCAAAGCAAGATGAAGGTCTAAAAGTTATACTTGAAGGAACTAAAAAAACCAGTGATGAAGTTCGTAAAACGATTACAGGAATTACAGAAAACGCGAAAGCTCAGGTTAGAGCTTTAAAAACAGACTTTCGCGTGATGTCTTTTGCTCAAACTCCCCTCGCAAAAATTCAAAATTTAGGCCCATTACCATATGGCGCGTCGATAGATAAACTTTTAGACATACGAAAATCACTTAATACAGTGGATGATCTTTTAAAAACCGGGCAAATCTCGGTGAGAGAAGCATCTAAAATGTACAATAATTTGTTTCAAAGACCCCTAAGCAAATTTTCAAAAGAAGTTGTAAAAGCTGCAAATCTTGATAAATCCTCAAGAGGTCGAGTAGAAAATTTAATTATTGTTCTTAATAATTTTCAAAAAGATCAAAAATTGCTTAAAGATGCTTTTAAAGTTGCTGGACCTCCTGGAAATCCAAATTGGTTGGAAAAGATTTTTCAAACGCGTCGAGCGCGACAAACAGATGATGCATTGAATTTAAGAGTTGCAGATGCTGGTATTACAGTAACCATGATGCAAATACAAAGAATGAATTCTAGATTTTCTCCAGACGATCTCAAAAGAATAGAACAATCAATCAGTGACACTCACACAGTTCTTAGAACTGCCTCAGGAGCAGGAGTAAAAAGCACCAAGTTGTTGGCTGCAGAAAGAGCGCTTGTTGTGGGTCTTATCAGTGCCGTTACTACCGCTATAGCGAAAGAATTCTTCATGGACATTGACGACGTTAATGATCTTGAGACATGGAGAAAGAAAAGCCTAGCTAAATCACTAGCATGGGATGGTTTCTTTTCTTGGGCCCTTATAGATGCTTTCAGGGGAACGCCAACAAAAATGGTCAACGCGTTGATTCCCGGGGCTAAAATAAAAAATCCTTCCGTTGAAGAGAAATATCAAGATGCATTGTTGCAGCTGATCGATAAAGTAATTGATGACAGACAAGTCGTTGCATCTATTTATTTAAAATACATCTTCGCCGGAAATGGAAATTTCCTTAAAAAAAGCTTTGGCGATATCAAGAGCTTTGAAGAATTAAACGATTCAGCTATCTCAAGAATTGTCAATGATTTCCGAGTAGATAAATCTAATTTTCAAAAAATTGAAGCCGCGCTACAAACTGAATTTGGCGCTAATTTTGATAATTTAGGGATTTCTGGTTTAAATAGCAATAACAATGCTATAGAATTTAGAAAAATCTGGTGGCCTGTATTGATGAACATCTTAGTCGCTAATAGTGGCTTAATAGATCGAATTAAGGGCATTGTAGACGACAAACCAGACTTTTTCCAAACGAGTGAAGAAGATAAAATTAAATTCTTAAATAGTGAGGTTTTTAAATTTAAAAACCCAGATGATGTTAACATAAGCCTAGAAGAATTCAAAGATCAATTTGATGAAGAATTAAATGCGAAAAGAAAAGGTAAAAAATTAAAGGAGAATCAAGTGAAAGAAGAAAAGCAAAAACAAAAAAATCTAATTTCAGAATTAGTGCAAGAAGTAATTCAGGAATACGGAAAAGGATACACTCCCTACCCTTATCACAGTCACATAGGAGAAGAAGATGAGCCGGCCGAGGATTTTGTACAAGATTGGAAAGATTTCGAGCTATCTTTGGTCCGAGACCAAACTAGAGAGACTGCTATTTCTGTTGCTAAGATCTTAGTGAAAGATTTAGAACTTTTTGGAGATGTCATGGATTTAGTCGGCAAAAACCAATCAGTTGCAGTAGAAATTTTACAAAAACTAAGAAAAGATGAAGAAAATTCTTAATTTGTAATAAAATCATCTTATGAAACACATAATAGATAAAAATTGGACTACTGGTTCTAATAATCAAATTGATTTTTATGAAATTTTAAAAATAATCAAAGATTACACAATAAAGGGCTACAAAATCTTCATAGGGACAGATTCTTTTATCTCAAACAACAAAGTGTGTTTTGCTAGTGCTATTTGCCTTTATGGGCCAGAATTAAACGGAAGATATTTCTTTTTTAAAGAAAACGAGGAAAAAAGAATGTACACAGCCTTAGTATCAAGGATAACTGAAGAAACTAGACGTTCAGTTGAGATAGGATGCATGTTAATGCAAGAATATAAATTTGACCCTTCTTCAATAGAACTTCACCTTGACGTGTCTCCTTTTTCTGCAGGGGAAGCCACGTCAAAATTTTCAGAAATGTTAAAAGGTTACGTTCAAGGCTATGGTTTTGATTATAGGCTAAAACCTGATGCTTGGGCATCACAATCAATAGCGGATAAACACTCAAAATGAATTGGGAAGAGAAAAACTTTTATCAAGGCACTTATGCTATTTCAATGAATGATTTAATTGAAATCTGGCTTGAGACTTTCCATCCTTTCGGAACTGTTCTTGTAATACATGACGCGAAGAATCATTTTGAATTATTGCAAAAGTGTGGACTACTGGTTAAAAGCATTGAAGCTTATGACAACAAAGTCGTGACAGTAGAACTGCCGTCTATCCTTGAGGCTTACGAAGTTATGGATAATATACAAAAAGAAGGGTATCATCCTTTTATGCAAGTTTTTGACAAGGGAAAACTTCTTTCAGATAATCTAGGTCCAATTGCCTAATTAATAATGTTCGAGGTTAAAAAATGGTGAAAATAAAGATTGTGAAAAACGATACAAAAACAGTTGCAAAAGTAATCTTAATAGATCAGAGTGACAGAGTGCTGTTTCTTAAGCGCGCCGACAATTTAGAAAAATTTGCAGGCGAATGGGACCTGCCCGGTGGGCATCTAAAAGAAGGCGAGAGCCTACCTATGGGATTAAACAGGGAAGTCCTAGAAGAGACCGGTTTGGAGCTTAGAAAGCCTGTATTTTTATCTAACATTGACAACTTACATTTTTTCTATGCAATGTATGACTCCCAGCCCATAAAAATAAGTCACGAACACACTGATTATAAATTTTTTGAAAAAAAAGATTTAAACGCAAACGAGAAATTTCAGAAGAAAGCGCTTGAAGCGCTAGGAGTTATAAACCCGAACAATGATTAACTTAGACATTATCAAAGATAAACTAAATTTTGGTTCTGAGTTCGACTCAGAATTTCTTACTCCAAAAGATCAACTGTTTCCAAAATTCTGGAAGGGCTCCTCTTTAAATCCTATCGTGGGAAGAAAACTTATGGAGATAGCGGATGGAATCATACAATCTTTAGACATACCCGAACAAGAAGTAGAAGATGTTATCATAACAGGATCAATAGCCAGTTACAACTGGCACGAAGGATCTGACATCGATTTACACATAATGTTAGATTTTGAAAAGATTGATGACAACATGGATTTAGTTAAGAGAATGCTTGATCAAACTAGAATCAACTGGAATAAAAAACACAACATAACAATAGCTGGTAAAGAGGTTGAAATTTATTTTCAACACTACACAGAACCTCACGAAGCTAATGGAATCTGGTCTTTGGAATTGGAAAAGTGGTTAGCGATGCCAGTTAAATTAGACCCAAAGATAGATTTGCAAACAACAGAAAAGAAGGCTGAATCTATTGCCACATGCATTGAACATCTTTTTGAGATGTTTAAGGAAGAAAAATTCAAAGAAGCTTACAACTTTGCTTGCAAATTAAAAAGCAAAATTGCCAGAATGAGACAGTCTGGGCTGAGTGACGAAGGAATTTACTCTCCGGAGAATCTTGCTTTCAAGATGCTTAGAAATTCTGGATATCTTGAAAAGCTTTCTTCTTTGAAAATTGAAGCGTACGATCGTATGATGTCTATCAAGTTGGAAAACAACTCTCACAATTCTACAGAAATTATTACCAAATCTTGGAAAAAGTTTATAAAGGAGAAATAAATGAAAACAATTAACGAAATTATTGAAGAAATAAAAGACTATTTTAACAATAAGAAAGACGAGGACTACATGAGGTTCAATGACCACCCACTTTCACAAACCTATGACCTAATGGACCCAAAAAAACCTGCCCCATGGGATCATCTAACAAATCACCCAGATGATCATGACCTAGACATAGAGATCGAAGAGGACAGCGAAGAATGACTCTTATGCAATGGCTAAACATGAACTTAATAGTTGACATTGCTCTTACTGTCTTTTCTGCGGCGCTTGTTTGGAGATCTGTAAAACTGCAGAACCAAATAGTAGAATTACAAGAAGGTTTGAACCTAGTAACAAAAAACCCCCAATTAGCCAAAAGAAAGTTAAAAGAAAAAGAAAAACAAAGTATCATCTCTTAAGATAACTTAGAAAGGTTAAAAAATGATTGCAGATATAGTCGTTGATCTCCAATACGGAGATTGTGGTAAGGGAAAAGTGGCTCACGCTTTATGTAGAGAAAATAAGTACACACATGTCATAAGATACAATGGAGGGTGCAATGCTGGTCATACCATTTATCATAATGGCAAAAAATTTGTAACACACCACATTCCTTGTGGTGTCTTTTTTGGAATCAAATCAATTATTGGGCCCGGATGTGTCGTTCACGTTGAATCTTTCCTTAAAGAAATAGAGGATCTAGAAAAGGCGGGGATCCCCGCTAAAAAATTAGTACACGTAGCTTCCAATGCTCATTTGATTACTGATTTTCACAGAATGGAAGACGGCAAGGATGAGGCTATCGGAACTACAAAGAGGGGTAACGGTCCTGCTTATAGAGATAAGTACGGCAGAAAGGGCGTTAGGGCCCTTAACGATCCTAGATTACAACCCTTTATTATAAGTATGTATCATGAACTTCACGAGAACGAGGATTATAACGAAATAAGGATCCTTTTTGAGGGGGCGCAAGGATTTGGGTTGGATCCCGACTGGGGTGACTACCCTTACGTTACATCGAGTCATTGCACAGTAGGATCCGCTATTTTAAATGGTGTTCCACCAAAATGCATACGAGATGTGTGGGGAGTTGCAAAAATTTATGAAACTTATGTTGGAGCCAAAGACTTCGAAGGGCCGGATGAGATTTTTGAACAAATAAGAGAAATTGGTCAAGAGTTCGGTGCTACTACTGGACGTGCCCGTCAAATTAATTGGCTAGATTATGATATGCTGAAAATGGCTTCTAAGATTAATGGAATAACAAAATTGGTTGTTAACAAAATGGATGTTCTAGAAAAAGTTGACTCTTGGTGTTTATATGACGGTCCGAACTTGTACGAATTTAAGACGAGAAATGATATAGAAATGTGGCTAGAGGCTAAGATAGAACTTGAAGTTGATGATGACATAGAAGTTATGTTTTCCGGAGATAAAGAATTTATTTAGGCAACTATTTATAACATGGCGATACATAATCCAAATTTGTCAAACGACTATACCATCACTAATTTTTCCGAATCTATAAGTAGCGGAGAGAGAAAAATCTCCAAAACTGTTTCTACTCCAGGGGATGGCTCTATTACGGTTGCTTTTAGTGGCAGATTTGGATCTGGCATGGCAGGAGAGGTTCTTAGGATTTCTGACGGGTCGACCACTATTGATTATACAACAGTAAACAGTGGAGGCAGCGATGCATCCGGTGCAACACAAATAGGGGTAGATGGTGATCGCAGTTGTGATGATACAGTAGACGAGTTCGTCAGTAAAATAAACTCGAGTGCGCTTGACATCACCGCGGACGATTTAGGAGGAGATGATGATGCAGCCTCATTTAAGTTGACACCTGGCTCTGGAAAAACAGTTACAGTTACTGAGGATCCAGGAGGTAACAATCAATTTGGAAATCCTTATGGTGACGAAACAAACTTTACAATAATTACTACTTCTGGAGGCTCTGCAACCACTGAATTTAAATGCGCGCCGTTTATTCTTTCAATTCCTGGAGCCTTTAATCTTAGAAAGCAATCTGTCAACAATGCTTATGACACTTCCTTATCCTGAAAATTTAATCCAAAACGGCATAATTAGTGTTTCAAGTTTTATCGAAATACATAAATTAGAAAACTATTTATCGTTAGAGGAATTTTAATAATGATCGATCAGTTGAAGCCGCTTTTAAAAAAACTTACTGTTTTTGCAAAAATGAATTTAAAATTTGAAAGGCCGCCTAGGTTATTTCTTAAGAGAGATTCTGAGAACGCGACGTCGTTTCTTGGTAAGACTGCACACTACGATCCTCAAAATAGTGCCATAACATTGTTTATCTCAGGCCGTCACCCAAAGGACATACTTAGGTCTTTTACTCATGAGTTGGTTCACCATTGCCAAAACGAACGTGGAGATCTAGCCCCGGAAAAGATGAAGTCTATGACTAACGGTTATGCTCAAGAGTGCCCTCACATGCGTAAAATGGAACAAGAGGCCTACTTACAAGGTAACATGTGCTTCAGGGACTGGGAAGATGGTCTCGATGATAAATTACAATATAAAATGCAAATAGCAGAACAGAAATTTTTAAAGGAGAACAAAAACATGTCTGTAAAAATAAGTAAAAAAGATCTAAAAGGTTTGATTGAGAAACTTTTAGAAAGTAGATTAAGCGAACAAAGCGAACAGCCAGTAAAAAATAACTGTCGACCACAAAAACTAAAGAATGGTACGATGGAAACTCAACCACAAGCAAACAAAAGATGCAACGCTGCCGATCAGGCGCGGGTCGATGCCCAAACAAAAGCTGACAAAGCTGCAGAAGAACAAGCGCAAAAAAAAGAATACCAATCCAACAAAGACGCTCTGGAGGCGAGTTTTGTTAAATCGAAAACCAATCTAGAAGAAGATCAAGTTGAAGAAGGTAGCTGCGGCGGAAAAAAAGAAGATTCTAAGACTTCCAAGAAAAAGAAATGCCCGGGCGCAAAGTGCCCAGGCTGCCCAGAATGCAAGCCTGGCATGAAAGAAGACCTTGAAGAAAACGAAGAACTCGAAGAAAAGCGTTTTGCAAACGACCCTAAACTTGATCCAGACGGAGACGGAAAAGCTTATTGGTTTGACGACGATGAAGAAAAACCTACACAAGAATCCAAGATTCAAACACCAGAACAAGAGAACACTCTTTATGAGTCTCGTTTCACACAAAGAAACACTAGATTGTTTGAAAAATTACTTAAAGAATGGACTAAATAACTGTTATAATTGAGGATAAACATGAAAAAAGAACTCCTACAAGAAGGTGCTGTTGCAGGGCACATGAACCACATTTACGACAATGGCGAGATGACCTTCGGGGAATTGAAGCAACTACTGCAGGCTGCAGTCGATGGAAAGTTGCGAGGAACGGAAAAGACAGACGGTCAAAATGTTTATTTATCCTTTGATGTGGCCACTCAAAGAGCGAGGGCTATACGAAACAAAACACACATCTTGGCTGGCGGTTTAGATGTTGAGCAGTTCGATGAGTTTTTCTCCGCTCATCCAAATCAAGCACTGCGTTATAGTTTTGTAGAAGCTTTACAAGCATTTGAAGATGTTGTAAGAGAGTTTGATAAAGATACTCAATTAAAAATCTTTGGCACAAAAGAAGATAACATTTATTTTAACACCGAAGTCATGAACCCCGGTTCCCCTGGTCTTGAAGAAGACGACCCCCGCGGGAAAGGAACAACAAATGTTATACCTTATGACAAGAAGACACTGCTAATACATGCCGTTGGCCATGATAAATTTCATCCAAAAACAGCACTTTCGCTAACTGCTAAACACTTGGGTCCTGATGCAGTTGACATATCTTCCAATTATGAAACGCTAGAAAGAGCCTTAATCGGTAAAGGCACGGAAGAGCCAGGTGATTTTTCAGTAGAGACTCATCCCCAAAGAAAACTAGAACCTGCAGGTCAAAAAAAAGCTGCAGCCGTCCTTGAATCATCGATCGATTCCATCAACAACCTTGTTAGAGATTTTGGTTTAGATGATTCTAGTACGATTCAAGATCTAGTCATGGTTCAAATAACTCCAATTATTGACAATTTTGGCCTAACTGAAGATCGAAACAAGTTATTAATTCAAAGGTTAATGGGTTTATGTAGGAGCTTAAAAGATCGTACTCAACTTGTACCTTGCGGCCTTAAAGACCCAGTTACAAAAAAGCCTCTCCATGAGCCTCGGCCAACAATGAAAGACATCACAGCTGGTATACCTCAAGAACTTAAAGACGAGATAAAACAATTTGATAGTGGATTTAAATACCAAAACTACACTGCTGCTCTGAGTAACTCTCTTTATGATTTTACGAACGCTATTTTACAGGACTTTCATTCTGCTTTTATTTCAGACAACGAAGCAACAATTAAGAAACTACAAGATGAGATTTCTAACTCGGTCAAAAAAATACAAAGCTCTTCAAACGAAGCAGCTAAAGAAGATCTCAAAAAGCAATTTGCAAAACTCAAAGATGTTCAAAACATAAACACCCCATCAGAGGGTTTCGTATTTGATTTCAATGGTACCACATATAAGTTCACTGGTTGGTTCGCTCCAAGCAACCAAATACTAGGCACAGAGCGCTACGGGCGCTTTGGCCCTATAGAACCAGCGGAAGAAGAGAAAGAAGCCACACAAGGGGAATCTGAGCCTTTAACGATAGCTGTGGTTCCTGGTGCATTCAAGCCTCCTCACAAAGGTCATCTTTCTATGGTTGAGTCGTTGGCTGAGAACGTAGACAAGGTTATTATAATAGTATCTACTCCTACAAAGGGAGGCAGAGCTTTACCATCTGGAAAGATCATCAATTCTGATCATGCAGTTCAAATTTGGAATGCTTTCTTAGATTCTTCTCCGGCTGGAACAAAAACAACTGTGATAAAGTCTCCTGCTGCTTCACCAGTCGGAGTTACATACGATTTTGTTATGAAACAACCTGATCCGACTGATCAGTTAGTTGCTCCGCCAAATAGTACTGTTGTTTTGGGCTGCGGTGACAAAGAGGACGACAAAACCAGATTCCAATCTATAATTTCTAAAGCTAGAAAAGATTTAAAAATAAAGGTTCAAGTTTGTGAACTTAGCGCAAAACACTCCCCAGAATATATGAATTTACTTAAAAGTTATAGCCCTATTTTAGATCAAATGCCTTCTAATAAAAAGAGCACTGTAGATTCAGAAGATCTTCACGCGTCAGATATGAGGTTTATTATAGATGTCGCAAATAAAGAGCCAATTGGATTATCAATGTTGCAAGACTTTGTACCCACTGCAGAAGATGCATTGGCTGTAATGGGAATTTTAGGATTGAATCCTGCTGATCAAAGAGACGATGAGTCGGATCAAGTTAAGGAGCCAGAAATAGATGAACTTGCTGAAATAATTGCACAATCAGCTCATGAGGTTTTTGAAAATTTCAAGAGACAGAAAGCACCAAAGGGAAAAAAAGCTAGTGGAAAATTTCAAAAGTCGATGAAAGCCAAGCTTGCAAAGGCCCATAGTACCTATTTAGATATGGGAAGAAAAGACTTAACCAAGCATGGTGGAGGATTTCACCTTGATCGACCAAAAGGAAATTCTAATGCGTTTTTAGCAGAAGATGAAGTTGACGAGGCATCTACTGTTGCAGGAGGCGATTTGCAAGGTGGCCTTGTAGCATCACAAAAAACAAGTAACACTCACAAAAGGAAAGACAAAAAAATGACCAAACAAGAAACAAAACTTCGAATGAAAATACGGAAAGGCCTTCGAGAGTTTTTTCAAAAAAAATCTGAAGATAACTCCGGAATTATTAAATCCATTTTGGATGAGCATGCTCTAAGAATGCGGTTAAGAGAGGTAATTTTAGAACAATCTTTAGCAATTAATGAAGTCGAAGATCCCACCGTAGATGTTCACGATAACACTGGAATAAACACTTTGAAAGACCTTCTTAAGAACACAAACGTCCTTTCAACTTTAAGGGAAATTTACAAAACTTTAACTACTAATGAAGATCAGAAAAAGTCTTTCAGAGCACATGTTGTACAATGGGTACAAGATACCTTGGCTCCTGTAAAATTAAACGACACAGGACGTGGTACAGAACTTTCAGAAGAAGTAGGGATAGATGTGCAAGGCATTGAGTCAGCAAAATTCATCGATGCATCGGACGGATCAGAAAAAGATGCATCACCTCAAAAAGATGAGGATGATGATTCTTTAGCTACTATTTCAGGTGAAGACACCACAGGAAGGAACAAGGCAGAGAGAATTTATCCAAATATAGAAAAGTCAATTGTAACTTATTATGCGGAACTTGACAATCCAGAAGATCAAGAAATGTTTTATGATTATCTAATCGCAAATCTCAAGCTTTATTTTGACAAGTGGGACAGTGAAATGTCTACAACAGCACCAGAAGAGCCAACAAACGATCAATATGACCAGGCCAAGTCACCCGAAGAAGCACCCGGTTTATCGGCAATTTAAACTTTTCTCTTGAAAAAATAAACTTCGTATGATACCCTTGGTAGGATGGTTGGCAAAACAGCGATAAAAGATGATTCTTTAAAAGATGCTAAAGTATTCTCTTCTAATAAAAATTATAATTTAAAAAATAAGTTATTAAAAGAAGAAAAAATAGATAACGAATTTTTAGAAAAGTTAAAATTCATTAAACTAGAAGAACTAATAGCACTTAAACTACTAACCTCTACAACATTATTGAAAGGTAAGCTTTTTAACTTTCCTTTTTTAAAGTATGCAACTGAGATTTGTAAAGAGGCTGTTTTGCGATTTGCCCTATCTCAAGCAAATTCAAGACGAGAAGCACAACTAATCCTTGGAATGAAAAAAGCTGACTTAATACATTATCTCAAATCTTATGAACTAGAAAAGGAGTTTAATTATGATCGCCGTACAAGAAAAAAACAATGAACCATGGGGTTATGAGGTTATTTGGGCATGCTCTATAGGAAATTATATGAGTAAGTTGGTGGTGATAAATGAAGAAAAAATTTATCCCACAATAAAAGATTTGCAAAAAGAAGAATCAATTCGAATTTTAAAAGGCGAATTAAAGATCTCTCAATGTAAATCTGATAACCTTGATCAAAAGATCTTTTACAATTTGCATCCTGGGCATGCTTTCTATTTTACACCCGGGTTTACTTATGAGTTTTCACCTAATAAAAGTCCTGTTGAAATGACGAGAGTAGGTTCGAACTTTGACTAAAACAATAGATGATAATTTATTTATAGCATTTCATGGACCACATCATGAGAACTAGAGAGAAATGGCTAAAATAAACTAATTATGAAAGGAGGTGAATACTATGAGTGATACACAAACATGTAAATGTTGCAAGTGTTGTCAGTGCACAAAGGAATGTTGTGCAGAG
>MDTG01288882.1_pt1 | contig 21462 bp, 18 predicted proteins | sample 811421 | NCBI WGS metagenome assembly MDTG01 (sample SAMN05326645, study PRJNA326480) | marine metagenome | isolation source: seawater | place: Pacific Ocean: South East | collected 2011 | reverse complement strand
TTGCCACCAGAGCAGATACTCAACCGCCTGTTCCACGAATACCCGTGCGAACTTTATAGCCCTCGAGCCATGAGTTTTCGCTGCACCTGTTCGCCAGAAAAAAGCGAGGAAACATTAATGGTGCTCGGGCGGGAGGACCTGTTGGCACTTGCCGACGAGTTACCCGAAATCCACGTCGACTGCGAATTCTGCGGCAAACGCTACGCCTACAACAAAAAGGCTGTTGATGCGCTTTTAGCAAAGCGAGCTGCCGCACTACACTAGGATGAGAAAAAGGCTGGAGCGCGGTTCACACCGCACAAATATGGGTCGGAAACATAGAATTTAGTTAATAGCAACTGTTCTCATTTCGAAAGCCTCTGGCATAATCTCGTGCCCTTCAACGATAGCGATTCACCATGGCCGTTAACCCTAATTCAAACCCAGCGACCAGTACCCACGAAAATTTATCTTCGGCGCAACTGGCGGCGCAATCTATCCTGCGTCACGAAGGAACGTTTGCCAACAATGGCGCTATCGTGGTGGAAACTGGAGCACGAACTGGCCGCTCACCAAAGGATCGTTTTATTGTCGACGAAGCGTCAACCTCCGAATTTATCGATTGGGGAGAGGTGAATCAGCCAATCGACGGTGAAACTTTCGACCGTCTGTGGGACCGAGTGCAGGTGCACTTAAATGAAACCGAAACGTTTCTCTCTAACCTGCATGTGGGTGCAGATCCGGAGCACTATTTGCCGATAGAGGTGAACACCGAATACGCTTGGCATAGCCTTTTTGGTAGATCTTTATTCATCGTTCCCGAGCACTACAATCCGCATAACAAAGAGGTCTGGCAGATCTTTAACGCACCTAATTTCCGATGCCAGCCGGAACGTGACGGTACCAATAGCGATGGCACGGTTATGATTAACTTTGCCCAGCGCAAAGTGCTGATCGCCGGTATGCGCTACGCCGGCGAAATGAAAAAATCCATGTTCTCAGTACTGAACTTCCTGTTGCCTGAGAAAGATGTTTTACCGATGCACTGTTCGGCAAATATGGGCGACGAGGGCGACGTGACCTTATTTTTCGGGTTATCTGGTACGGGTAAAACAACCCTATCCGCTGACCCCAACCGGCTATTGATCGGCGATGACGAACACGGCTGGGGACGCGGCACGGTGTTCAACTTCGAAGGCGGTTGCTATGCAAAGTGCATTGACTTAAGTCGCGAGAATGAGCCGGTCATTTTCGACGCCATTCGCTTTGGCGCCATTGTGGAAAATGTGGTTATCGATGCGGACACCAACGAACCAGACTATACCGACAGCTCTTTGACCGAAAATACTCGCGCCTGTTATCCGCGCAGCAATATTGCAGAGAAAGTGCCGGAGAACCGCGGCGGCGAGCCTAACAACATCATCTTTCTCACCTGTGATGTCAGCGGCGTGCTGCCGCCCGTGGCGATTTTATCTAAGGAAGCTGCCGCTTATCACTTCTTATCGGGCTATACCGCCCAAGTCGGCTCCACCGAAGTCGGTTCGACTGAAGCCTATAAAGCGACATTTTCTACATGCTTTGGCGCACCATTTTTCCCGCGCCCAGCAGGGGTCTATGCCAAGCTGTTGATCAAACGCATTGAGGAGTTTGGCTCTAGGGTCTTCTTGGTTAACACCGGCTGGACTGGTGGCGGCTATGGCGTTGGCAGCCGGTTTAAAATACCAGTGACCCGCGCCATCATCGCAGCAATTCAGAGCGGTCAGTTACACGAAACCGCAACCACCCACTTAGAGGGATTTAATCTGGATATTCCACAAGCCGTGCCTGGCGTAGACAGTGCACTGCTTAACCCCAGAGAAACTTGGGCGGATCCCAGCGCTTATGACCAAGCTGCTGCAGCGCTGGTAAGCAAATTCGTTGCGAACTTCGCCAAGTTTGAAGTTGAGGACAGCATTATCGCTGCCGGACCCCGGGCCTAAAGTCGCTTTGGCCTTTTTAAGGTTTGATGATTACAGGCCGTCAATCGGCCAATATACTCATCAAATACATGGCCCAGACGCGGTCGGGGAGGACGGCGGATGCGAATAACTCAGCGCACTCTCGAGTTACTGCAAGCGACCAACAGCGGACTCGATCAGCTGCAACGAGGCATCGAGAAAGAGAGCTTACGCATCACCTCTGACGGAAGTCTGTCTAAACAGTCGCACCCCACGGCGCTGGGGTCGGCCCTAACCCATAGCGCCATCACCACGGATTTTAGCGAGGCGCAACTAGAACTCATTACCGGAGTCCACGATAGTCCAGAAGCTTGCCTACAAGAGCTGACTGAGATTCATCACTTTGTGCATGCAAATCTTGACGCCGAGTTATTGTGGCCCAGCAGCATGCCCTGCATCCTCAGTAGCGACAGCGACGCCATACCCATTGGCCAGTACGGCAGCTCAAATATCGGCCAAACGAAGACGGTATACCGTCGTGGTCTGGGCCACCGTTACGGCCGCTTGATGCAAACGATTTCTGGCATCCACTATAATTTTTCAGTGCCGGATGATCTCTGGCGGCGGTTAGGCATCAACGACCAAGACCAAAAAACCGATGCCTACTTCAGCTTAATTCGAAACTTCCGACGCTGCTCTTGGCTGTTAATCTATTTATTCGGTGCCTCACCGGCAGTATGTAGAAGCTTCCTGCAACGACCTGACCACGGCTTACAGGAGTTCAGCGAGGGCACATATTATTTACCCCACGCCACCAGTCTGCGCATGGGCCGGCTCGGCTATCAAAGTGATGCTCAAAGCGAGCTGCATATCTCCTATAACTCGCTGGCAGAGTACACCACCACAATGCGAGCTGGCCTCTCCAAGAGTTTTCCCGGATACGCGCATATTCCAGTTAATGAAAACGGTGACTATCAGCAATTAAACGACTCAGTTCTGCAAATAGAAAATGAGTTCTACGGCACCATCAGGCCCAAACGCAGCGCAGCAAGCGGTGAACGTCCACTTGCAGCACTGGGCAAACGCGGCGTTGAATACATTGAAGTCCGATGTGTCGATCTAGACCCGTTTGAGCCCGTCGGCATAGACCATCGCCACATGCGCTTCTTAGATACCTTCCTATTGGTATGCCTACTCACTGAAAGCCCAACAGATAGCCGCGAGGAATCGGCGCGCATGGTGAGGAACCAGACCGCGGTGGTAGAAAATGGTCGTCAATTGGACCAACAACTGGAGCGCGATGGCGAATCCATCGCGCTACGCCAATGGGCTACTGAGCTGTTGACCGAATGCGCCAAGGTCGCTGACCTCATGGATCAGCACACCGATAATGACCTTTATCGCTCCGCTGTGGATGCGCAACTGGCTAAGGTTGAGAATCCAGATATCACCCCCTCAGCAAAAGTAATCCAAGCACTAAGCGAGGGCAGCTCGTTCTTTCAATTCACCATGCAGCACGCGCGACAGCATGCGGAATTTTTTGCACACCAACCAGCCAACGCCGAAAGTACTGCGCGACTGAGCGCCGAAGCACGCGAATCGTTGATAAAGCAGTCCCAGATCGAAGCGGCTGACAATATGAGCTTTACAGATTTCGTGCGTGACTATCTGGCACTTTGAGCGGCCATGAATTTTCTCGCGCACTGCGCACTGGCGGATGAGGCGAGCGACCTCTGGCAAGTAGATACAAAACAACACCAAGGTTTACTGGCCGGAGCAGTAATCGCGGACTTCACCAAGGGGCGCATTAACCCTCTGTGGCCAGATGCTCTACAAGCGGGAATACGACTGCATCGACGGATTGACGCCGTATCCAATCAACACCCGGGTATCCGCACAAGTTGCCAACGCTTCCCGCAATCACTGCGACGCTTCGCGCCTATTTTCATCGACATTCTGGCCGATCATTACCTGAGTTTAAGCTGGCAGGACTACACCAAGGAAGACCTCGGCACATTCACCCCACGGTGTTACCAAGCAATTACCGAGTACCAACAATACCTGCCACAACAAGGCCAAAGCTTCGTAACATATATGCGCGAAACAAATCTACTGGGCCGCTATCACGATTGGACCACTATTGAACGTGCCTTACTGTTCTCATTAAAACGCCTAGGTAAGGAGGAGTTAGGCGATGACGCTTTACTCGCCGCCCAGCAAATAGCAGCGGCGGCGGCCAAGGACTTTCCCGGTTACTACACTGATTTTCGTCAACAACTCGGCAACTGGTCGAGCCTATTAACTGCAAAATAACCTCGCAGCTACGACAAATTTTTCCTCAGCCCCGGTTACAGGTAATATGCAGCCCTTTTCATCTACGCCAACAAGTCTATGAAAGCTGTTTTGTGCAAATCCTTTGGTCCTGCTGAAGACCTCTCGCTGGAGGAGGTCGACGAGCCGAACATTAAGCCCGGCCACGTTATTGTCGCCGTCCATGCAAGCGCCGTGAACTTCCCAGATGTGCTGATGATCGAGGGCAAGTATCAGTCACGCCCCGACTTTCCTTTTTCACCGGGCGGTGAATTTAGCGGCATCGTTACCGAGGTAGCCGACGACGTAGCAAACTGGAGCGTTGGTGACGAAGTTTTCGGCAGTTTGGGTCATGGTTGTTTTGCCGAGAAAATACTCGTCAACGCACGAGCTCTCCGCGCCAAACCCAGTTCTATGAGTTTTGCCGTAGCCGCCGGCATTAGCACTACCTACGGCACCTCTTACTACGCTCTGAAGCAGCGCGCTAACCTGCAACCGGGAGAAACGCTATTGGTTCTAGGTGCCGCGGGCGGTGTAGGTCTGGCGGCGGTAGAACTGGGCAAGGCTATGGGCGCACGGGTCATCGCTGCAGCCTCTAGTGACGAAAAATTAGCAGTCGCCAAAGCGGCTGGGGCTGACGAACTGATCAATTACAGCGACGGCCAGTTGAAGGATAAGGTGAAAGCGCTAACCGACAATCGCGGCGCCGACGTCATCTATGATCCAGTCGGTGGTGAGTTATTTGATCAGTGTATGCGGTGTATTGCTTGGTACGGTCGCGTACTCATCGTTGGCTTCGTCGGCGGAGATATCCCTAGAGTTCCGACGAATTTGATTCTGCTGAAAAGCTGTCAGGTTGTCGGCGTTTTTTACGGCGCATTTTCGGGACTGTTCCCCCAAGACAACCAACAGAACTTCGAAGAACTTATGGCTATGTTCGAGCAGGGTAAAATCGACCCGCTAATTGGTGCAGAGTTTGCACTTTCCGACTATGCCGCAGCATTGAATTGTTTAGCCGAACGCAAAGCGGTCGGCAAAGTCGTCGTCAACCTATAAAAAAGAGCAACTATGTTATCGACTTGGAAAGCTGATCATTGGGCACTAGCCGTCTGTATCACGGCAGGAGCCTTACTTTGCATCGCCCTGATTATGGAGCACGCGTTATTTTTAGCGCCTTGTCCGCTTTGCATGATGCAGCGAATATGGCTCGCGCTAACCGGGCTCCTCGCGTATGCAAGCCTGGCACATAATCCGCGCTGGGGAATTTACCCTTTGCTTGGCGCAATATCTGCGATCATCGGTGCTGGCTTTTCCATTCGTCAACTGTGGCTGCAGAGTTTACCCAAAGATCAGGTTCCTGCCTGCGGACCGGACCTCAGCTACATGCTTGAGGCTTTTCCCCTAAGCGACGTTATTGCTGCCATGGCCTCTGGAACCGGCGACTGCGCCGAAATCAGCTGGTCGTTGCTGGGCATCAGCATTCCAGGTTGGCTGTTATTGTTCTTTGGCGCCCTACTAGCGATGAACGTTATGCAAATTCGTCAGGGCAGCCGCGCTTAAACTCCGCAATCGAGGCCCTAGAATGCCTCGTAAGTCCCTGATATATTTCGCTTTGGACACTGTCGATCGGTTATGGTGAGCACCACAAAAACAATATTCAGCGCTTAAATTTAACCGCGCTCGGCTCACCACAACAGCTATTTAGCCCATTGCAAAGTGCATGGGTCGACCTACAACCGAGGGCTTAATACTTTCCCTCGGGACTGCGCTCGCATCAACGCCGGCGTTCTTAGGTACAGGAAAGGGAACATGGACTCTACAAAAATTTCGGCCCCTCGCCACATCTTGGTGGCAAACGGCAAAGGCGGGTGTGGCAAAACTACGGTAGCCACTAACCTAGCTGCTGCTTATGCCAGCGCTGCGCAACAGGTTGCACTATGGGACTATGACCCTCAAGCCAGTACCCAATACTGGGCTGAGATTCGCCATGCGCGAGAGGAAGCCTGTGCGCGTATAGAAGCACTTGCCAGCTTCAAAGGACCAAGACTGCGCGAAACACTGTCGTTTAGCCGCCGCGCCTCTGAGGGCTGTGATGTCATTGTGATCGACGCGCCGAGCCTTAGCACTACAAGCGCACAATTCGAAAACTTAGTGCGCATGAGTGACGTTATCGTGGTGCCGGTAATGGCATCATCCATCGACATTCGTACCAGCAAACGGTTCATCACCGATTTACTCACCCACCGAATTTACCGGGCCCGACCTCGACCCATTGGCGTTGTTGGCAATCGCATCGCCACATACTCCGCCAATTACGAAAAGCTTGAACAATTTCTGGCTTGCTCAGGGATTGCGACCATTAGTCAATTCCGCGATACCCCTGTCTACAGCGAAGCCGCAGACCAGGGTATCGGAGTAATAGAGATGTCTGATAACCGCGCTGCGCGTCGAGAATATAGGGCATGGCATACTCTGACCTCATGGATCGACGAGCAGACGCCGCGCCAATTTACTAACACCCAAGCAGGACCAAGAGCTGCTGGGCGTAAAGGCCAACACCGCGCCGCACCGATAGATCAGACCCATAAAAACAACGCCTGAGGTCGAATACTGACAGCGCTCAACACGCTGTCGCTACATCATCTTTTAATGCTCCGCCTGACAGACCTAACCTTCGAACGCGGCGACGATGTGCTTTTTTCCAGCCTCGACGGCGTGGTGTATCCAGGTCAACGGATGGCCGTTGTGGGCAGAAACGGCATAGGCAAATCTACCCTATTCAAACTGGTTCTCGGCGAACTTGAGAGCAGCCGCGGCAGTGTCGAATTCCCGGAGGATTGGCGGGTCGGCTACATGGCCCAGGAGGTAGAGGCTAACGAGCGCCCGGCACTAGACTACGTTATTGACGGAGATCGCGAACTGCGCCACGTGGAAGCACAGATCGCAGAAACCGAAGACGCAGAAAAATTGGCCAACCTCTACAGTCGTTACGAGGATCTTGGCGGCTATCAGGCTACGGCCAAGGCAGGCGAAATACTCAACGGCCTTGGCTTCGATGACCAAGTGGTGCATCAGCCATACGCAAGTTTTTCAGGCGGCTGGCGCATTCGTTTGAATCTAGCCCAAGCTTTGATGTGCCCAAGCGACTTACTGTTGCTCGATGAACCAACCAATCACTTGGATTTAGAGGCTATTTTGTGGCTCGAGGGTTGGCTAAATCGATTTCCTGGCGCCATGTTGATCATTGCTCACGATCGCGCCTTTCTCGATAGCACCGCCACATCGGTCATGCATCTGGCAGGCAACGGCGGCAAGCTCTATAAGGGCAACTACAGCGCATTCGAACGCCAGCGCGCCGGCGAGTTGGAACGCCAGCAGGCTATGGCAGCGAAACACCAAGCTCAGGTGCAGCACATTCAACAGTTCGTTGACCGCTTTCGCGCCAAGGCCAGTAAAGCCAAACAAGTACAGAGCCGCATCAAAGCCTTAGAGCGGATGCAAACCCAGGCCGCACTGCATGTGGACTCCGACTATCGGGTGAACTTCAGCAACCCGGAAAAAGTTTCTAACCCATTATTTAGCTTTCGCGACCTTGTACTCGGCTATGAGGACAACACAGTTCTGCGGCAGGTCTCTCAGACTATCTTACCCGGAGCACGGATCGGCGTACTGGGCGCAAACGGAGCCGGCAAATCGACACTGCTCAAAGCTTTGGTTGGCGACCTTCGGCCCCTCGACGGTACGATGGAAAAAGGCCAACACGCGGAAATCGGCTACTTCGCACAACATCAACTGGAGTCGCTAGATATCCGTAACAGCGCCTACGAGACCTTTATCGAAATTCATCCTGCAATGACACCTCAACAATGCCGCGACTACCTGGGCGGTTGGGGTTTCAGTCTACAAATGATTGAGCGGCCCATTAGCAGTCTTTCCGGCGGCGAAAAAGCTCGACTGGTGTTGTCATTATTGGCTGCCGAACAGCCGGCGATTTTGGTGCTCGATGAACCGACCAACCATCTCGATCTGGACATGCGCGACGCCTTGGCGCTGGCGCTGCAGGCCTATAGCGGAGCGGTGATCATAGTCGCCCACGACCGCAATTTACTGGAGAAGATCGTCGACGAATTTTGGTTGATTGAGAACGGCTCTCTGACCACCTATCGCGGCGACTTAGACGACTACACCGAGAGCCGACAACAACAAGCAGATCTAGCGGCGCCCACCAGCAAAAACGCGGTTAACTCGCGTAAGCGGCAACGCCAGGAACGTGCCGCAGCTCGAAAGTCAGAGCAGGATTTGCGCAAGACGATCAAGCAGCTCGAGCGCGACATCGAGCAGGGCACAGCGACCTTAAAATCTCTAGAAGCGACGCTAGCCGATAAAGAAACTTACGCTCAAATGCCCGCCGATGACTTGAATGCTTTGCTTACAGAGGCAGCAGCAGCGCGCAAAAACATTGAAGCGTTAGAGGAGGCATGGCTCTCCGTTAGCAGTAAACTGGAAGCCGAGTTAACCTGATGTTTATTTTTCTTTTACCAACTCTCAGCTAGGCGAGCAGCACAACATGCGACAATTTCCTCAAACTCGATTGCGGCGCAATCGCGAACAGCCCTTCGTCCGGCGCCTTGTTGCCGAAAATCAAGTGACCGCCGATGACCTGATTTATCCAATATTCATCATTGACGGCAACAATCAACGCTCTGCAGTAGACTCGATGCCTGGCATTGAGCGCCTTAGTGTTGACCTAGCGGTGAAAGAGGTCGAGTCCTTGGCAGCGCTGGGATTGAACAGCATCGCACTGTTCCCGAACGTCGAACCTAACCTACGCACATTGGACGGGCGTGAAGCATACAATCCTGAGGGATTGGTGCCCCGCGCGGTCGCGGCACTGAAAGCAGCGGTGCCAGAAGTAGGCGTGATAACAGATGCGGCGCTGGATCCGTATACCAGCCATGGGCAGGACGGTCTTGTTGACGATAACGGCTATGTGGCTAACGACGTTACGGTTGCGGCGCTGTGCGAACAAGCGGCAGTTTGCGCAGCTGCAGGCGCGGACGTGATTGCGCCATCAGACATGATGGATGGTCGCGTTGGTGCGATTCGCGAATTCCTTGACGACCAAGCTTTTATCAACACTCGCATAATGGCCTATTCGGCGAAATACGCCTCTAGCTACTATGGCCCATTCCGCGACGCCGTGGGCTCAAATTCCACCATTGGCAGCGGCGACAAAAAAACTTACCAAATGGATCCAGCAAACGGCGATGAAGCAATCCACGAGGTAGGACTCGATATCGAAGAGGGTGCTGACATGGTGATGGTTAAACCCGGGATGCCCTATCTGGACATATTACAAAGAGTGAAAGCGACCTATCGGCTGCCGACCTTCGCTTATCAGGTAAGCGGCGAATACAGCATGCACGCTGCAGCAATTGCAAACGGCTGGCTGGGAGAATCGGTAATCCATGAGTCATTATTATGCTTCAAGCGCGCAGGCGCTGACGGCATTCTGAGTTACTTCACAAAACGTTGGCTGGAAACACAAACCCAGCGCTGAGGCGCTGGCTATTACTAATATCCGTCTTTAAACATGACTAATCACACGAAGGTGATAAACTGACGGCTTAATACTGGAGATTGAACTATGAGCGACAATATCGTTCACACAACTGACGGCGGTTTTGATCAAGACGTCCTAAACTCAGAAAAGCCAGTGCTTGTAGACTATTGGGCGGAGTGGTGCGGCCCCTGCAAAATGATCGCACCCATACTTGAGGAAGTTGCCGGTGAGTACGCGGACAAATTGAAAGTGTGCAAAATCGATATCGACGCGAATCAAGAAACGCCACCAAAGTACGGGATTCGCGGTATACCGACATTAATGCTGTTTAAGAACGGTGAAGTAGAAGCGACAAAGGTTGGCGCTTTATCGAAATCCCAACTGCAAGCCTTCTTGGACAGTAACATCTAATAGAGGACATGCGCTGACGGGTTTCATATCACCAAAGAAGCCCGTTTTTTGCGCTTTAACTATAGTCTACGCGCCTTGACCTAGCGCGACATTTCTCTAAACTCTACGTACTCGCTTCTGGGGCGGAGGAATCCTAGCAAGCGTTTTAACTTTATTGGTCGAATCCGACTACTCCCTATGCTCATTATTGGTCAGCGACCCTGTCAAACTCGCTGGCACAGAGCGCAACCATGAATACTAAAATAACAACGGCTAAAACAATGGCAATGCATCTTTCAGATTTGAAGCGTAAACCCGTCAGCGAGCTAATGGACATGGCTCGAGAAATGGGCCTCGACAATGTAGGGCGATCTCGCAAGCAAGAGGTTATTGCGGCCATAGTGCGCAAACAATCGAAAAGCGGCGAGGACATCTATGGCGAAGGCACGCTTGAAATCCTCCAGGACGGCTTCGGCTTTCTGCGCTCACCAGACAGCTCGTACCTTGCGGGTCCGGACGATATCTATGTTTCTCCAAGCCAAGTGCGTCGATTTAACCTCCGCACTGGCGATACCATTGCCGGCAAAATCCGCCCCCCTAAAGACGGTGAACGCTATTTTGCACTGCTTAAAGTCGACGAAATAAATTTCAGCGAAACGAATAACAAGACCCATAAGGTTTTATTTGAAAACCTTACGCCACTGTTTCCGAATGACCGCCTACAACTGGAACGCGGCAACGGCAGTACCGAGGATTTGACCGCACGAATCATCGATCTGGTAGCGCCCGTGGGCAAAGGCCAGCGCGCGCTGATCGTATCGCCACCCAAAGCCGGTAAAACACTGGTGATGCAAAACATTGCCCAATCTATTGCAGCAAACAACCCCGAAACCATTCTGATTGTTTTATTGATTGACGAACGGCCAGAAGAGGTAACCGAAATGCAACGCTCGGTTCGCGGTGAGGTGGTGGCATCCACATTCGACGAACCACCGTCTAGACACGTTCAAGTTGCAGAGATGGTCATCGAAAAAGCGAAACGGTTAGTTGAGCACAAAAAAGATGTGGTCATTCTATTGGATTCGATCACCCGTCTTGCACGGGCGTATAACACCATCGTGCCATCATCTGGCAAGGTTCTAACCGGCGGTGTGGATGCTCATGCGCTGGAACGCCCCAAGCGTTTCTTCGGCGCAGCCCGCAACATTGAAGAAGGTGGCAGTTTGACCATCGTGGCTACCGCACTTGTAGATACCGGCTCAAAAATGGACGAGGTAATTTACGAGGAATTCAAGGGTACGGGTAACCAAGAATTACACCTAGAACGCAAGATTGCCGAAAAGCGTGTTTACCCAGCAATCAACATCCGGCGCTCGGCGACGCGACGCGAGGAGTTGCTCATGAGTGAAGATGAACTGCAGCGAGTATGGATCTTACGCAAGCTATTGCACGACATGGACGATATCGCTGCCATCGAATTTATTTTGGACAAGTTAAAAGAAACGAAAACAAATGGGGAATTTTTCGACTCAATGCGTCGCTAACGCCTCGGCTTGACTGAAATATTGCAGCGCGCGGTGGTCGTCGCCAAGCGCTTTCCAAACGATCCCCAATTGCCGATAAAGCCGCACCTTCGCGTGCGCTTTTTCTGGCAGTATCTTTAGCGCAGCTTCGAAATAATCTTTCGCCTTGCCCCACTGTTCGGTGTGACTGGCCAACAATCCCAAGACCTCTTGGATATGCGCATCTTGAGTGCGGTCCTTTGCCCAGCCTGATGCCCGTTCCAAGCCATTCTCTGGAGCTGCAAGTACCAGCTCTGACCATTGAGAAAATACCCAGGAATCCCAGGCCTCATCTAATGCCGCTGCCAAAACTGCTGCCCCCTCAGAGCCACGCTGGGATACCCCTAGTTCTCTGGACCACGCGATAAGGAAAGCAATATTGCGGCGCTGCGCCGGGGCCAACTCTTTATATTCTTTTAGTGCACCCGCGCGTCGCGCCAATAACTTCGCCAGCATTAACGAATCTGCAGCGATGGGATTGGAAAAAACGTCTTGGCGCTGAAAGTCGAAGGCATGCAAGCGCACACCCGTATAATAAGGTTGGCCTAATTTTTTCAGCATACTCCAGCATTTTTCCGCCTCACCCCAGTCTTCAGACGCAATATGCACACTTGCTAGCATTGACCAAGCTCGAGCACTCTTCTTATTCACGGCAAGCACTTGATGCAGTGGCTTGCTGGCGTTTTTGATGTCTCCAGACTCGAGGTACCACTGCGCGACTAACAGCGAACCCAGTGTTGGCAGCTGCAGAATGGCATCCTCCGATGCCCGCAAAACTCGGTCCCGTTCGGCAAAATCGCCTCTGGCATGGGCCGTATGCGCGGCGAGTGCTGTGTGAATAAACCCTCGCTGCTGCGCTTCAGAACTGTCGCCAAGTGTCTGATCCTCGGTGCGCAAAGCCTTAAAGGACTGCTCCCAATCACCACCTAGTGTCGCCAATAGTGCTTTTTTTTGTAGTTCGTGTTGCGCCAACATTGCCTTGCTATGCTGCCAGTCCGCTAGCCGCGTTGTGGATCTCAGCCCACGCCGCAACAACTGCACTACCCATATCGACACCCATAGCCCGACAACGAGTATAAACGCCGCAATAGCAATGCTGGTTTCTAGCACCAAATTGCCATACCGCACCAACAGAAATCCTGGGTCCAGCAACCAGCCTGCGCCGGCAATTGCGCCAACGATCACAGCGACCAGTAACCACAGCCACTTCATTTGCGATTGTCCAACAAGGTATCGATGATTTCGGTAGATACACTCAAGTCATAGTGTTGAGGTGCAAGATTCAACCGCTGGAGATCTTCTAGGGCGATCAAATTCGCCTGAGTCGCCGCGCTCTCGACATCGGCAAATTGCTGATGCCAACGCCTCAAAGAGCTTAGGTTTTCTTGCAATCCCACCGTATCACGGCGCATCAAAGCCACTCTCGCCTGGGTTAAAGCAACATCAAACTTCATGCGTAACAGGTCACGTTCTGCTTCACTCAAGTAAGCATTGGCATCGAACTGGACTTCGTCGGGGTGGCTGAGATAACGAATTTGAACCAATTGCCTTAACTCGCCCAGCAACTGCTGAGTGAATGAACTAGCCCCAGTATCAGCCGGTGGAACGGCTTGCAGGCTCATATCCGGCAGCAGGTCGGGCCAGGCTTGTTCAATACTTTCGAGTTTTAGCAGCGTACTTTGTATACCGCTATTGTCGAGTTGTTTAAGCGCCTCCAGGTCCTTGTCGAGTTGTGCTTTTAACGGCAACAACACCAGATCATCTAGAGTATTGAGCTGATCGAGTGCGCGTTTGATCAACAATGTCGTGGTACCGAAGTCCTGTTGAAAATGCATACTTAACTCAGCGGAGCGCAGCAGATAACGGGCTTCTAACAACTCCAGAAGCAGAGACCCTTGAGCAGAATCGCGGGCGAGCTTTTGGATCTCGCTGCTGAGCTCAGTGCTCACCATGGTGAGGCGCTGCTCTAGTTCTAGTCCGGTACGGGCAAACCCAGACTCCAACGCCTTTAGCTGGACGCCTAATCCCACCATTTGCTCTGCCAAACCAACTTGATCAGCGGCGCTACGCTCGTATTGCTGCTGCAATGCCGAAATTTTTTGTGCTGTCTGCTGACGCTGTTCCGATGCACTTTCAAGCCCGGCAACCTGTGTGTAGGTCCACGCGACCATACACACGGCTAAGACCCCTAAAAGAATACTCAGCGCAATAAAAAACTTGGCGCTGCCTGAGAGTCGAGCCGCCACAGAATCGCCCTTGGAGAGGTCCAAGGGCTCTGGCGCAAGATCAGCCATCGGTTGTACCTACCTGCTCAAAATTATTTTTCGTACTTCAACATAAAGCCGACAACAATTCACCGGAAACCGGTACTTCTGTTCAAACCAGAGCCGTTTTTATGGCGTCAATTATGGACCGCCCACCACTACCTTGGGCATTAAAGCAGCGACTGAAACCCAACTGCTCCGAGCGCACAGCTACCCGCTCCGAAGGCGCAATAACAATGACGGACTGCTCGCCACCGCAAGCACGCCAGTGGGCTGCTGCTTGTTCGAGGCCATGGATTGACCCCACCACTAGCGCATCGATATCCGCTACATCAACATGATCAAGATTTACGTCTATTCGTTCGTACACGTCGCAGCGCTCCCAACAACACTTGTCCGCCAGGGTATTGGCAATAAGATCACGCCCGCCTTTACCACCGACCTGCCAGACCCGGTCGGTGGTTCGCAATAATCCTCCGTCGTCGAGTGGCACAAGCTCAGGCATGGCCAGCAAACCCTCTGATTGCTCTAAATCCGGTACGACTACGCGGACACCAGAGCTACGTAAGACAGCCGCACTACGCTCACCAATAGCCGCCACGAATTCGCATTGCGCGGCAACGGACAGCGACTTTGACCCTTGCAAAAACCCTAACGCTGCATGCTGGGACAGAAAAATCAATCGATCCGGCACTTGCGCCGGCGGCGACCAAGGCAAAAACTGGATGGCTGTGGCGGGTTCGACAAGGGGCGCGTAGGCGGCATCACGCATTTGCTGAGCTAAACGCTCAGCACCCGGCTGGCTGAGCGTAATCCAGACCTTCTTAATCATCTGGGCCCCACACTACTGAGTTTGACGTATCGAATCTAAAACTTCTTGGGCGCCCGCTGTGTATAGCTGATCCACCACGTCTGCAGCTACGGCAATTGGTTCATTACCCGACGCCTGGGCTCTTAGTATCCGCTGCCCCGAAGCGTCAGCGACTAGGGCTGACAACGAAATTTCTGCAGACTCTGTTAACACTGCATTCGCTGCGACGGGTAAGGCGCAGTCAGCGCCGAGGCCAGCGCTCACGGCCCGCTCGGCGCGCACACAACGATCTGTATCCATATCATAGAGCGGCTGTAAAAATTCCAGCGCCCGACTATTGGCTGCGCACTCTATCCCCAGTGCGCCCTGACCAGGCGCCGGCAGACAAATTTCGATCGCAATCGGGTGGACGTCGGTGCGCTTCAGTCCAAGGCGTTGCAATCCTGCAGCAGCTAGGACAATCGCATCAAACTCACCACTATCGAGTTTACTCAAGCGAGTTCCTACATTGCCACGAATCGAGGACATGCGCAGGTCCGGACGATAACTCAATAACTGCGCTTGCCGCCGTAGACTGGACGAGCCCACATGAGCACCTACCGGTAAGTCGTCTATGCCGCCTAAAGGGCTAACAAGCACATCTCGCTGATCAGCGCGAAACGCGATTACCGGCAATATGAACTCGCCCGGTAACGCAGCAGGCAAGTCTTTTACCGAGTGCACAGCAATATCCGCGCGATCCGACAAGATGGCTTGCTCAAGCTCTTTGATAAAGAGCCCCTTACCGCCAATCTCACTAAGAGGGGACGTTAGCCATTGGTCGCCTTTTGTGGTCATCCCTATAAGTTCCACATGCAACGCTTCATGATGGCGTAACAATTCAGCGCGAATAAATTCGGCTTGCCATAGGGCAAGAGGGCTTTCGCGAGTAGCGATACGCAGGCTTTGCATTAACTTGGCCTAAATATTTTTTAAGATTTTACGAACTGCAGGCAAATGCCGACGACTGATATCGACCGTTTCTGCAACGCCATCTAGGCGCATGACAATTTGTCCGGTAACGCCTTTTTCGCGACCAACGATGTGTTTGCGCGCAACCAGCGCATTACGATGTACTCGGATAAATATGTCGGCAAACTCCTGCTCAAGCTCCCTGAGGGTTTCATCGACAATCACTTCTTGTTGTTCATCCCGAACCGTAACGTACTTTTGATCGGCCTGAAGGTAGCGGATATCTTTTACGTTAATCAGACGCATGCCCTTGTAGGTCCTCGCACAGAGGTGAATCCGTCGCGTATCATTGGCTGCTTGTAGAGCCGACAACTGTAATCTGTTGAGGGACGTGCTGCGTTCCAGCGCTTCCATCAATTCTGCCTTACGTACCGGTTTTAACAAATACCCGACCGCCTGCAACTCAAAGGCTTGAATAGCATGCTCCTCATAGGCAGTGCAAAAAATAACCGCCGGCGGTTCCTTTTGTGTCAAAAAGTGGCCCGCTGTATCGATTCCGTCCATGCCGGGCATGCGAATATCTAGTAACACCAGATCCGGTAGTAGCCGTTCGCTTGCCTCCAAAGCTTCTGCCCCAGTGCTTACATCAGCTATGACCTCATGACGCCCGTCTGACTGCAACATCCTCAACAAGCGATCTCGTGCCAGGGTTTCATCGTCTACGATTAATATTCGCATTGGCCCTCCCACCTAACGGGCAACCGGGTTTTTCGGCAGAGTGATCTGAGTCGTAAACTCTTGGCCGCTCACTCGCGTATCCAGCTGAGCTCCATTGCCATACAGTACATCCAACCGCGAACGAATATTTTCTATCGCCAACCGGTTTCCTCTGTCATGGGTAGAAGGATACTTGCTATCTACCGGTTGACTCAAGTCTTCAGCCGGTAGCGGGTTGGTCACCGTTATGGTGTAGGTGTCACGCATATACGCGAGCGACACCGTTATCGTGCCGCCCTCGGGCAAGGGCTGGATTCCATGATAAACAGCATTTTCTAACAGCGGCTGTAATGTCAGCAACGGAATCCTTACAGAATCAGTAGCCATCTCAATTTGCCAATCAATATTGAGTCTTTTGCCCAGACGCAAAAACTCAATGCGCATATAGCGGCGACACAGTGCTAGTTCATCATCGATACTGACATCGCTACCCTCTTCTTGGAGACTGGCACGAAACAACTCTGACAAATCTTCCACTACGGTCTCGGCGGCATCAGGGTCTACTGGAATGAGGCTCGCGATGATATTCATACTATTAAATAAAAAGTGCGGGCGGATACGCGACTGCAATGCCTGAATGCGCGCATGCAATTCGGATTCCTCGCGGCGCTGGATGCTTTGTCGGACAAAGTTGTAGCGTAGGTAACTAGTGACTATGACCGCAGTAATAACCATACGCTGGCTCAGGCCAATAAAATCTACAAGAGCATCAGGGGTAAGATCGAAGGTCGCGAAATGAACCAGCGTCACCATGCTCAAACACAGCAGCAAAACCACAGCCGTCGCCATTCGCACCCGCATCTGGTTTAACCAGTGCCGCAGCAGCGTTAATGGCAAGGCACAGCTCAGCAGCAGGCAGAAACTGAGAACAAAACCAAAACGAAAGTGCTCGAAAGAGGCGCCCGGGATATTAAACAACAAGACCACACCAACCGCGCCGCTGAACACCAACATAATGCCCAGCTTGTCTATCGTAACTAGCGACGGAAATTTGTATCCAGAACTTTCCCGAACACGCAACAATGAGTTATCGCTTAAGATTGACACACCAGTCTCCTTGTATGCTCTATGAGCACACACTGTCGATTAACAAAGCGAGCGGACAGATTGCCAAGGTTGCTATACTCCCCTGACCAGAACACCCAAGGCTGCGATCAACAACCATGAATGACGTGACCAGCCTTTATCCAGAGAAAGTCGACACCTAGATGACCGAGAATAATACACCTGTTAACGACACTTCGCCTATGGAAACGGAAGGGCTCTTGCGCGGACGATTTGCCGAAGCGACAGACCAATTTGTCGAGCGCTTTACCGCGTCCGTAGACTTCGACCGCCGGCTGTTTAGAGAAGACATTGCTGGCTCCATTGCTCACGCCACGATGCTGAAAAAAATCGGTGTCCTCAGTCCAGAGGAATGCGACATTATTGTTGGCGGCCTCGCGGACATCCTTGTGGAAATAACGTCTAACAAGTTTATCTGGCGGGTCGAATTAGAAGATGTCCATATGAACATTGAGCACCGCTTGATCGAACTGGTCGGTGCGACGGGAAAAAAATTACACACTGGACGCTCGCGCAACGACCAAGTCGCTACAGATATTCGTCTACATCTGCGCAACTGTATCGACACAATCAGCGAAGAGGGCGTGCGCTTGCTTAGTGGGCTTGCAATCCTGGCCTTAGATCACAGCGATACGCTGATGCCAGGCTTTACCCACCTACAGGCGGCACAGCCAATCACTTTTGGTCATCACTTGATGGCATGGTTTGCTATGTTAGAGCGTGACCTAGATCGCCTGCAGGACTGTCGTAGGCGTACCAACCAATTACCACTGGGTGCTGCAGCCCTCGCTGGCACACCCTATTGTCCGGATCGCACCTATCTAGCTGAATTGCTTGGCTTTGATGGAGTTTGCGCAAATTCTTTAGACGCTGTCAGCGATCGTGATTTCGCAATTGAGTTTTGTGCGGTGGCGGCCCTTACCTTGACGCATTTATCACGCTGGTGCGAAGAACTGGTCTTATGGTCCAGCCAACAATTTTCTTTTGTCACCATGCCGGACCGGTTTTGCACTGGCTCCAGCATCATGCCGCAGAAAAAGAATCCCGATGTCCCGGAGTTAATTCGCGGAAAAACTGGCCGCACTAACGGTAATTTGCTGTCACTGCTGACGTTGATGAAGAGCCAGCCCCTGGCCTACAACAAAGATAATCAAGAAGATAAAGAGCCACTATTTGATAGCATCGATACATTGCGCGACTGTCTGATCGCACTCAACGGCTTAATTCCAAATCTGATAGCAAATAAAGAGCAGATGCGTGAAGCAGCGCTTGCCGGTTATACCACCGCTACAGATCTAGCCGATTACCTGGTTCGTAAGCAGGTGCCTTTTCGTGATGCCCACGAGCTGGTGGGGGGCGCTGTGCAACGGGCCGTCGAGCTCAACCAGCCGCTTGAGGCGCTGAGCTTAGAGCAATTAAATGGCGCTATAGACGGACCAATAGAAGCAGACGTCTACGACGTTTTGAGCTTAGACGGCTCAATCGCAGCGCGCGATCACTTCGGTGGCACGGCACCGACTCAGGTGCGAGCTCAGGCTCAAGCTGCACTGTCGCGCCTGAAGACACGTGACGACCCGCGCTAAGCAGGCCCCAAGAGTAACTTATGTCAATATCCTGGACGATCGTTATAACCCTATGCGCGTTGGTCGCGACTTGCGGGCACAAAGGGCCGCTGCAACTGCCAGAGGCTGAGACAAATACGCTGGCCGTATCAGCAGCCATCGGAGAGCTACAACTATGAGCTGTGAGCCGCGTCATGCACTGACCCAACGCGGCGGCGCGCTTGCTGTAGAACAAGTGCCGCTTAGGCAAATCGCCGATCAGTTTGGCACGCCCTGTTATGTGTATTCTGCGCAGACACTGCGCACTCAATATCAACAACTGGCCACAGCACTCGAGCCAATCGATTCACGCATTCACTACTCGGTGAAAGCTAATTCAAATCTGGGCATCCTAAGAGTGTTTAAAGACTTAGGGGCGGGCTTTGATATCGTATCTGGTGGCGAGCTAAGCCGGGTTCTCGCGGTTGGCGGCGATCCCAAAGACGTCATCTTTTCCGGCGTCGGCAAATCCACAGCTGAGATTGACCTGGCACTTAAAGTTGGGGTCGGCTGTTTTAACGTCGAGAGTCACAGCGAGTTAATCCGCATTCAACAGCGCGCCGAGTTAGCAGAAAAAATTGCGCCCATATCGATACGGGTTAACCCAGATGTTGACGCCAAGACACACCCTTACATTTCTACCGGATTAAAAAACAACAAGTTTGGGGTCGATGCAGAGACAGCGCTAACGCTTTATTCCATCGCCGCCGAGGCGAACGCACTGCGCATAGATGGCATCGATTGCCATATCGGCTCGCAAATCGCTGACGCGAACCCATTGCTTCAGGCGCTCAATAGTGTTCTTGATCTTGTCGATACGTTGTCGGCCCGAGGTGTCGCACTCCAGCACGTTAACCTTGGCGGCGGCTTTGGTGTGCGCTATCAAAATGAGGAAGCATTGGATCTGGACGCCTATGGCGCGCAGTTACAGGAGCTACTCGGCCCGCGTCAATTACCCTTGCGGGTGGAACCGGGTCGGTCGCTGACTGCCAATGCTGGGTTGTTACTGACACAAGTCGAATATATAAAGCCCGGACCAGGCGATACTTCGGGCTTTGTGGTCGTAGACGCGGCAATGAACGACCTGCTAAGACCATCCCTGTACCAAGCGTGGCACGACATTGTGGTAGTCGACGGCTTTAGTCCACAGGACCCTGTGCAAAGACTGGACGTTGTTGGACCCATTTGCGAGTCCGGGGACTTTCTTGCCAAGGACAGAGCGCTTCGGTTGAGCGAGGATTCGTTGCTCGCGGTTCTCTCTGCCGGCGCCTACGGTATGTCCTTGGCATCGAATTACAACTCACGCGGGCGCGCAGCGGAGGTCCTTGTCGACGGTACCGAGGTTCAGTGCATACGGCGGCGAGAAACAATTCAGGATCAATTGCGGCTGGAATTGCCTCAGGGCCAGTGATTTATGGTTAAGTTCTATAAAATGCACAGCCTCGGTAATGACTTCATGGTACTGGACACAGTTACCCATGAGTGCGCGATTTCTGACGAAATGATAAAACGCTGGGCCCAGCGTCATGAGGGCATCGGATTTGACCAACTGTTAGTGATCGCTCCACCAAAACAGCCAGACGCTGACTTTCACTACATGATCTATAACGCCGATGGCAGCGAAGCCGAGCAGTGTGGCAACGGCACCCGCTGTGTCGCATGGTTGGTGCGGCATTTGGGCCTGATTAATAAACCGCAATTAACCTGGCACAGCAAGGGCGGCATGTTACAGACAAAGCTGCTCGAAGGGCGCACCCCCACAGTGATCGAAACTACATTACCAGCGCCATCACTCACGCCCAGTGATGTCCCCTTTGTTGCTAATAGCCAGACCAATACCGCTGTTTTAGAAGCTGACGGCAACGATTTTGAGGTCACCGCGGTGTCCACGGGCAACCCCCATGGTGTGATATTTGTAGACAACATCGCCACGGTCGACGTAGCAACAATTGGGGCTGCGCTGAGCACCCATGAAGCCTTTCCCAACCACGCGAACATTGGCTTCTGTCAGGTGGTGGACCGCTCCTTTATGCGCTTACGCGTATATGAGCGCGGTGTCAGCGAAACCCGCGCCTGCGGCACCGGTGCCAGCGCTGCAGTAGTCGCCGCACGCAGTCACAATTTAGTAGGCGCACAGGTGAAGGTTTCGCTACCGGGTGGCAAGCTGCGAATTCGTTGGTCTGGACCCGATCAACCCATTACCATAGCTGGCGGCGCCACCCTAGTGTTCGCCGGGGAGCTAGTTCTGAAGG
>MDTG01235380.1_pt1 | contig 21462 bp, 17 predicted proteins | sample 811421 | NCBI WGS metagenome assembly MDTG01 (sample SAMN05326645, study PRJNA326480) | marine metagenome | isolation source: seawater | place: Pacific Ocean: South East | collected 2011 | reverse complement strand
GTATTAGACCTTGACGGTATTTCACAAGAATACGAGTTCATTCTCAATGAGTATTTTGAAAAATATCCTCGTAAAGTTGTCATTCCCTCCTCCCACAATGTTAGCTTTGTTGAGGTTGTATATCCTAATCGAATAAAAATAAAACTGGACGAAGTCATGGAGAAAAAGGTGCCAATCGTATCAAATATTTGGAGTGTAATTAAAGATGGTTATGTCCAAATTGGTAATACACAATTTACTCCTGACAGCGTAATAATAATTGGCCCAAAAGTAGAATTAAAAAAAGTTAATGATATACATACAATTAAAGATTCAGTTTTAAATTTATCAAAAAATTATAGAGGTAAAATTGATTTAATTATGCCTAATAGACTGATAAAATATTCTTCAGAAAAAGTAAATTATTTTTTTAATATACAACAAATTAGTGAACGGATTGTCGTTGATATCCCTGTGAAAGTTATCAACAAAATAAAAGGTATTCGTGTTTTTCCATCTCCCCAAACAGTTGCTTTGACATTAGTAGGAGGGGTTAACCAAATAGCAGAAATAAAACCCTCTGATATATTAGTTGTTGTTGACTTTAAAAGATGGAAAATAGAAAAAAACTTTTATACTCCGGATGTTTCTATACCATACGATATTTTAAATTGGAAAGATCTTTCTCCTAGATCTATAGAGCTTGGTGTAGCGAGGGAGTCTAAATGATCGTATTAGGAATTGAAACTTCTTGTGACGAAACAGCTGTTTCAATATGCAATAATGGAAAAATATTATCAAACATCGTTGGGTCACAATTAATTCATTCAGACTTTGGAGGTGTTGTACCAGAGGTTGCGTCCAGAGAGCATGAAAGGTTGCTAAATAAATTGACTATTGAGGCCATAAGCTCTGCAAAAATAAAAATTAATGAAATTGAGGGTATAGCGGTAACAAATGGACCTGGATTGGCAGGAGCTCTACTCACTGGTGTAAGTTTTGCGAAAGGATTAGCAATTGGATTGAATATTAGAATAGTTTCAATAAATCATTTAGAGGCACATATAATTGCAAATTTGCTTGATAATGACAGTATGAAATTTCCATTTTTATGCCTTTTAGTTTCTGGCGGACACACTCAATTATGGTTGATAAAAAAAATGGATGATTATGTTTTACTGGGAGAAACTAGAGATGATGCTGCTGGAGAGGCTTTTGATAAAGGAGCTAGGATTTTGGGCCTAGGATATCCTGGTGGTCCAGAAATTGAAAAATGTGCAAAAAATGGTAATAGTAGTTTTATTAATTTCCCAAGAGCATTAATAAATACTAGAAAGGTAGAGTTTAGTTTTAGCGGTTTAAAAACATCATTATTATATTACATGGAAACGTTTGACGATAGTTGTAACCATACTCTAAATGATGTTGCTGCAAGTTATCAGAAGGCCATAATTGATTGTTTAGTTTCCAAGATAAAACTAGCTTCCGAAATAACTAAAGTAGATACTGTTTCTATTGCAGGTGGTGTTGCAAAAAATAAAATACTAAGAAATTCAATAAGCGAGGATCTGCCATCTCATAATATTATTTTTCCAGATTTAAAGTATTGTACTGATAATGCTGCTATGATAAGTTTTCTAGGAGAAAAAAAATTTAAAATGGGTAAGCAAACCATGCTTGATTTCAGTATAAACCCTAACTTTGATTTTAATTTAAAATAATTTGGTTTTTCAAATAAACTCACCTAATTATTTATATATAGTATTATTATGCTTGTCTATCCCTTTAATAATATTTTCATATAAAAAATTTTTTCATCATAATGAGAAAGCTTTATTAGCTACTATTAGATTTTTCATATTAATGTTATTGATTATCTTAATTTATAACCCTACTATTGAAATAAAGGGTAATATAAAGAAAAAGTTACCATGGCATATTTATATAGATAATTCCTTAAGTATAAAATATCATACCCATCCTTCCTCTATTGCTTATAAAAATGGATTAGAATCTTTTTTTAATAAAATTAAAAATAAGGATATCACATTTGAGACATTTTCTTTTGGATCGTCTTTGGACACAGTTAATGATATATCAAATATAAATTTGGATGCTAACTCTACGAACTTTGGCTTGATATATGACCACATAAATAACAATTATCAAAAAAAGTTAGGGGAGATAATTATTTTTACTGATGGCCAAATCAATCAAGGTCCATTGATTCAGGAATTTTATGAAAAAAATAATTCAATTCCTTTCAACATTATAGGTATTGGAGACACTAAACCTATGCTAGACGTCTCAATTAAATCAGTAGAGATTCCTCCACTAGTTATGAAAGGTACAAATGTCAATATTGATGTAATTGTGTCGAGCATAGGTGATGTTAAAGAAAGAATAAATGTAAATCTTTTTGATGAAAATAATAAATTGATTGGTTCAAAATTAATAACCATTTCTGGCACAGAGGAAAACGAACTCATTCGATTCCAAATAAACCCCAAGAAAATCGGTAAAAATAATTTTTTTGTCAAATGCAGTGCTTTATCTGATGAAATAAATATTCATAATAATCAACAAAAAATTACATTACATGTTATTAAAGATGTTTATAATATTGCATTAGTGACAGGTGCACCTTGTTTTAATACAAAGATAATTAAGAATTATTTAGAAAACCAGGGGAATAATCAAGTTGATCACTTCTTAATTAATGAAAATAACTTTAATCAGAGCATAAAAAAGTTTTTAGAAAAAAAATATGAACTAATAATTTTTGATAACAATCCAGTTTCATCAATTTCTAGAAAATGGGAATCAGTTGCTAGAGTGTTTGCAAAGAAACTTATTTCTCATAGCTCAAGTTTTTTTATAATTCCCGGTCCTGAAGTAGATATACCTTCATTGAATAAGTATTTAAATATCATCGATTTTGAAGCAAAAGTACTTTCTGATAATTCATCAGACAATTTGGAATGGCAGTTTTTAAGCAATTGGTTTGATCTATTAAACAAGAATAGAAAAACCATTCCAGTAAATCAATTATCCTCTTACCCGCCTCAAATCCCGGCATTTAAATTATCCGATAAATATGGAAATAAAAAAGAAAGGCATTTTGCTAGTTATTTAAATGATGATTTTAAAAGTCCCTTGCTAATACTCGGAGATAAAAAACAGGTGCGATTTGCAATTTGGAACTCCATTGATTTGGCTTCATTTAAAAATATGCTGATTAATTCTGAATTTAATTTTCTCTTTGATAATTTTATGAAGAATATTACTGATTGGCTTATGAAAAAGAATGATAGTAGCGAGTTTATTTTTCGAACAAATAAAAATTCTTATCAACATGGAGAATTAGTGTTATTAACTGGAACACCATCAGATTTAAATGATGATTTTAAAATTAAAGAAGGCATTGTTGAATTATATCAAAATGGAAAATATATTAGCACAAAACCTTTATTTTTTGATTTAAATGAAAAATTATATAAATCAAATTTTTGGGCTCCAAAACCTGGAGATATTCAATACACAGTTAATATTAATTCTGGCGTTGAGAGTTATGAAGTAAGTAAAGGTTTTTTCAAAGTGCAAGAAAGTCATATTGAATTAAACAAAATATTTTTAAACGAAGATAAACTTAAAATTCTAAGTGAATCATCTGGTGGCTATTTCAAATATTGGGAGAATAAAGATGATTTGATTAACAGAATGAATATTGATTATGTCGATGAAAATTATATATCTACTTACAAAATGAGATATAATTATTTTTTTATAGGCTTTATTATTATATTATTTTCTTTTGAATGGTTCTATAGAAGACGGTCTGGGTTTTTATAATCTACATTTTAAGGTGGTGTAATGAAAAAAATCGCAATCATTGGTACAGGTTATGTTGGTTTAGTAACTGGTGCAGGTTTATCTGAATTTGGTAATAAGGTTGTATGTGCTGATATCGATCAAAATAAAATTTCTCAAATTAATTCAGGTAATATTCCTATTTATGAACCAGGCTTAAATGATATTATAAATAGAAATGTAAAAAGTGAAAGATTGTATTTCAGTGATGATATATCTTCATCTATAAGAGAAGCTGAGGTGATTATAATTGCAGTGGGAACTCCCCAAACTTCCAAAGGTAATGCTGATATGCAATATGTTAATTCAGTTGTTAGTTCAATTAGCGAAAATTTAAATGATTATAAAGTTATATGTACCAAAAGTACTGTTCCTATTGGTACTGGTCAAAAAATTATAGATGTATTAAATTATAAATTTAAAGAAAATAATGATTTTTGTTACGTATCGAATCCTGAGTTTTTAAGGGAGGGTTCAGCAATCAAAGATTTTTTATGGCCTGATAGAATAATTATTGGTACTCAAAGTAAAAAAGCTTATGAAATAATGTGTGATATATACAGGCCTCTTTACATTAATAAAAATCCTATGAAACATACCACGATAGAAACAGCAGAAATGATTAAATATGCCTCAAATTCTTTTTTAGCTTTGAAAATTAGTTATATTAATGAAGTTGCAAATCTTTGTGAATCAGTAGGTGCTGACATTCATGATGTGGCTAGTGCTATGGGGCAAGATGGTAGAATAAGTGATAAGTATCTTCATCCGGGGCCAGGGTTTGGAGGGTCATGTTTCCCAAAAGATTTAGAGTCTTTGGTCGAAATTTCAAAAGAAAATAACCTATCAATGGAAACTTTGAATGCTGCAATAAATGCAAATAAAAATCAAAAAATTATAATGTGTAATAAACTTAAAAAACTTATTAAAAACGGTATAAAAGGAAAAAACATTGCTGTTTTGGGCTTGTCTTTCAAAGCAAACACTGACGATATTAGAGAATCCGCATCAATTGATATAATAAATTTTATTTTAAATGAGGGAGGAATCGTCAGAGCTCATGATCCAATTGCCAATGACTCCATGTTAAAATTATTTAGTGATATATTGTACTTTACGGATGTTTATGAGGCTATTCAAGGAGCTGACGCTCTAGTGATCATGACAGAGTGGAATGAATTTAGGTCTCTAGATCTGGGCAGAATTAAAAAAAGTATGAATGGTTCATACGTTTTAGATACGAGGAATATTTTAAACATGGATGAGCTCTCAAGATTGGGATTTATTTATGATAATGTAGGAAGAATTAAAAATTAATATGATTTTTGAAGAACAAAAATTGAATGGAGTTTACGTTATTACTCCTGAAATCCATATTGACAAAAGAGGGTATTTCTTTGAGTCTTTTAGGCAAAAAGAATTTAATCATATACTAGATTGTAATTTTGTTCAAGATAATCATGCCTATACTAAAAAAATAAATACGATTAGAGGCTTACACTATCAAATAAAAAACCCACAAGCTAAATTAATAAAAGTTGTTTCAGGTGCCATTTATGATTTGGTTGTTGACATTAGAATTGGATCTAAAAATTTTGGCAAAAGTTTTAAAGTAGAATTAAACAGCACTAACCACAAAATGCTTTATGTCCCTTCTGGATTTGCCCATGGCTATCTTGTACTAGCAAAAAACACTATAGTAGCTTATAAATGCACTAATTATTTTAATCCCAATGATGAGTATGGTGTAAGATGGAATGATCCAGATCTTAATATTTCATGGGGTATAGTTGACCCTGTACTCTCAGACAAGGATAAAAATCTTCCTTTTTTAAAAAATCAAAAGACTCTTCCTAAAATATGAACTATGTTTTAGTTACAGGTGGTTGTGGTTTTATCGGTTCAAACTTCGTTAGATATTTGGTTGAAAATACCGATCTACATCCAATAATATTAGATAAACTGACATATTCAGGAAATTTAAATAATTTAAATTCGATTGCTAAAAATAATTATACATTTATCAATGGCGATATTTGTGATGAAGAACTTGTTCAAAATTTATTTGTAAAATATGAATTTATTGGCCTTTTTCATTTTGCAGCCGAAAGTCATGTAGATAGATCAATTGATGGGCCTAAAGAGTTCATTCGAACTAATATTTTTGGCACATTTAACTTATTACAATGCAGTTTGAATTATTATAAAAAAGTAAAAAATAATTTTAAATTCATTCATATTTCGACCGATGAAGTTTATGGCGATTTAGATGAAGAGGGTTATTTTAAAGAATCTACTCCATATAATCCTAGTTCACCCTATTCGGCTTCTAAAGCTTCTTCAGATCACTTAGTTAAATCTTGGGGGAAAACATATGGGTTACCAATACTTATTACAAATTGCTCAAATAATTATGGACCATATCAATTTCCAGAAAAGTTAATACCATTAATGATAATTAATTGTTTAGGCTGGAAGCCTCTTCCCGTTTATGGAGAAGGTCAGAATATAAGGGATTGGTTACATGTTTTAGATCATTGTTCTGCTATAGAGGCTGTATATAAAAATGGATTGATGAATGAGACATATAACATAGGAGGTAATACAGAAATTAAAAATATAGATATTGTTCACATAATTTGTGACTTTTTAGATGAAAATAAACCATCAAACAGAGGAAGTTACAGGCAATTAATTAAATTTGTTGAAGATAGGCCTGGCCATGATTTTAGATATGCGATAGATTCTTCTAAAATTGAAAACACCCTTAATTGGAAACCAAAAGAATCATTTTCTTCTGGGATAGGGAAGACAATAAACTGGTATATTAATAATGAGACTTGGTGGAGAGACATTCAGAATGTAAAGTACAATCAGGAGCGGTTAGGAATGAAAAATTCATGAAAGGAATAGTATTAGCAGGGGGTAGTGGTACTAGATTGTACCCTTTGACAAAAGTTGTATCAAAGCAATTACTTCCTGTATATGATAAGCCAATGATTTATTATTCATTATCAACTTTAGTTCTTGCAGGTATTCGTGATATACTTATTATATCTACACCAGAAGACATTGATCTTTATGAGCGTTTATTTGATAATGGAGCTCAGTTTGGTTTAAAAATTAGTTATAAAGTTCAACCTAGACCTGATGGACTTGCGCAAGCATTTACATTAGGAGAGAAATTTATAGGCAATAATAATGTTGCCATGGTTTTGGGAGATAATATATTCTACGGTACAGGTTTTTCAAAGAAGCTCAAAAAATGTGTTGAAATAGTTGAATCTGAAGAAAAAGCAGTAATTTTTGGTTATGAAGTTAAAGATCCAAGCCGATACGGTGTCGTTGAATTTGATATTAATGGCAACGCAATTAGTATCAAAGAGAAACCAAATAATCCCAAATCTAATTATGCTGTAGTTGGTTTATATTTTTATCCAAATAATGTAGTAGAGGTTGCAAAAAATATTCAACCTTCCGATAGAGGAGAGTTAGAAATCACTTCTGTTAATCAGAACTACTTAGATAAAAATAATTTGAAAGTAAACATTTTTGGTAGAGGGTTTGCTTGGTTAGACACAGGAACAATCGACTCAATTAATAATGCTTCTAATTACATAAGAACTATTGAACAAAGACAAGGCCTCAAAATTGCTTGTCTTGAAGAAATTGCATTTTTAAATAATTTTATAAATCAAAAACAATTAGAAGACTTAATTCAAAAATTGCCTAAGGATTATGCAAATTATTTACGTAGATTATTAGATAAATGATTTATGTTAAAAATGTTATTAATCTTTAGTAAAATTATTTTTATCTTCATAGTAATTTTTGATGCCCGGGCACAAAACAGTCATAGTTTCGACTACTTTGATACTAGTATTGAAAACAAGTCAAATCATTTAAATAAAAATTTGATATCTAAGAATTCTGTGCTAGCATTAGAAAAATCTGTTAATCCTAGCGAATATACAGTTGGATCTGGAGATGTTCTAGGGATAAATATCAGCACCATGGAAAAAATGTTTTTTTCAGCAATAGTAGGTCCTGCAGGAGACTTGCTAATTCCTGGAGTGGGATCTATCCAAATTTCTGGTTTAAGTTTAGATAGCTCAATTATTTTTATTAAAGATAGGATTTTAACGACTTTTAAAAATGCGGATATTGATGTTTCATTAGTTGGTTTAAAATCATTCAAAGTTCAATTATTTGGTGCTGTAAATGAACCAGGTTTTATTACGGTTAAAGCATTTACTAGATTAGATGAGGCTATAAATTTATCTGGTGGTCTACATAGAGATGCTGATGAAAATAAACTTTTAATTAAAAACAAAGATGGTGACAGTAATTTTGTAAACATTAATGATTATTTGCTCAATGGCAAGTTAGATCAGAATCCTATATTACTTGAGGGTGATAGGATCGAGGTTTTTTTCAGCACGAAAAACAACCCAAAACCTGCTATTAGTTTCACTTTGAAGAAAACACCAATTTTTGTTTCGGGGTTTGTAAATACACCTGGCCCTTTTAAATATTTTCCTGGATATAATGTTGGTGATTACATTGGCTTTGCTGGTGGGATATCAGAAATAGGTAGTTCAAATAAAATTTTTTTAATTAGAAAAAATAAAAAGATTATAACAACTGATTTAGAAATTGTGCTTCCAGGAGATCAAATTTTTATTCCTGAAGGAACTTTTAGTGTTATCTTTGGAAAGAATAGTTTTCTACAAAATTTAACTGCATTGTTTTCGATCATTTCTACTTATACAATTATCTCAGATCGAGTCAATAACAACTGATATGAATTTGACATCTCATGAAAAAAAAATACTTGAATTGGTTAATAAATACCCTGGCATTATCAATGATTCTGTTACTAGAAAAAAAGTAGCAGAAAAACACAGTTTATCAGAAAAAACATTAAGAAATAGGATTGGAGATCTAAAAAAATATGGATTGATCAAAGGATACGGAAATTCACAATCTGAAGGTAGAACACAATATCAAGATTCTATTGATTTATTTCAACTAGTTGATATTCTTTTATTGAAAAAATTACATATTATTACAAATATGATTCTAGTTTTCATTTTTTCTTGTATTTTAGTTTTAATGATGCCGAAAACTTTTACATCTTCAGCTGTTTTAATGCCTCCAACTTCAGAGTCAGGTGCTGTTGGGAATATAATGGGAGCATTATCAAATCTACCTTTTGGTGGTTTTGGATCTAAAACAAATGATGAGTCATTAAGCATAATTGCTATTTTAAAAAGTAGAACTTTATCAGAAAAAGCTATAAAGAATTTTGATTTAATAAACTTTTATGGAGTGCAAAATATAGATAAAGCTTTAATTGCTTTATCTGAGAATACTAACTTTAATGTACTTGATGAGGGTACAATAAATATTTCAGTCAGTTTAAAAACTGATTGGTTTCATTCAGAAGAAAGTGAAAACAGAGCGAAAAAATTATGCGCAGACATGGCGTTATTTTTTGTTACTGAATTAGATAAATTAAATAAATCTTTAAAAACTGAGCAGGCATCATTTCATAGAGAATTTATTGGCGAAAGGTATAAAAAAAACTTATCAGACTTAAAAAATGCTGAGGATAGTCTTAAGATTTTTCAAGAAAAACATAAAATGGTTGCATTAAATGAGCAAACCTCTGCTGCAATCGATGCTGCAGCTACTATAAGAGCTCAAATGTTATCAAATGAGGTAAAGTTAGGCGTGATGTTAGGAGCATTAAATCCAAATCATCCAGATATAGAAAATGTTAAAATGGAGAATGTTGAATTAAATAAGAAGATGACTGAATTAGAGTATGGTGGGGAATTAATTGGTTCGGAAAAGAGTAATCTTTTCCCAGTTTTATCTGATATTCCAGAACTTGGGGTTAAGCTGATCAGGCTGAAAAGAGAAGTCGAGATTCAAAATACTCTATTTGTTTTTTTAACTCAGCAATATGAAGAGGCAAAAATTAAAGAATCTAAAGACACACCCACTGTTCAAATATTAGATTATCCTATGATTCCCGAACTAAAAAGCGCTCCTAAAAGAATGATCATTGTTCTTATATGCATGATTATATCATTTTTTATAAATGTATTAGTAGTTTTGCGAAGAGGAAATATAAAAATGTAGTTATTTATTAAGATCAAAAAGCTCCGATTAAAATAAATACTAAATCATTTTTAAAAGTTACAATTTGATATCTAAATATTTAATAAACTATCGTAATGTAACAATTATTACGGTTTTTTCAGCATCGTTTGGTTTCCTAAGAAATATCATTCTAGGTAGGACGCTATCAATTAGCGACTTTAGTAAATATTCGCTTGCTTTAACCTTAATTGCTATTTTATCGGCATTTTTACTTTTTGGCCAACATAAAGGTTACATTCGATTTTTTATCAAAAATTCACTAGAAGACTATAATTGGAAAAAACCTATATATTTTTTAATTATTATTTCATCTTTTATTTCTTTAATTGTACTTCCAATTATCTCTAGTTACTATGAAGTCGATCTTTCTTTTATCTTATTTTGTTTTTGCACAATAGTATCTTCAATAATTGTTGAAATGTCTGCAAATGTATTAAAAACCATAAAAGACTTCAATAATGCTATAATTATACAAAGAACAAATAAAATTATTATAGCTTTGTTAGTCCTTATTATTTTTTTATTTGATCAATTGATGCTAACGAAAATCTTTTTTTTACTTGGATTTGTTAATGCAGTTTATTCCATTTTTATTTTTATTATCATTTATAAGAAAATAAAATCCGGTTCCAAAAAAATACCAACTAGTTCAATTAAGGCTGGGTTTTATTTTCATTTACAGGATATAATAATTCTGCTTCAAACATATGGAATAAATCTGATAATTGTTGAAAAATTAGGCTTAGAGAGTTTGGGTGTATTTTTTGCTTTAAGTATTATATTAAGAATTTTTGAAATTTTTAATCAATCAACAGATTTTATTACAATGCCGTTTTCGGGTTCATTTAATGGAAAAACAGTTTCTATAATTCTTAAGAAGAATATATTAATTGGATTGATTATTTCAGTATTTTTTATTTTTTTAGGAGATAACTTTTTATCATTTATATATAATGGAAAATATGATGATTATTTAAACCTAGTACATTGGGTTTGCATATTAGGCATTATCAAATTGTTGGAGATAATACCTTCAAGTATTATAAGTGGAATATTTAAAAGGAAAATACTTAAAAGGTATGTGCTATTTAATTTAGGTATGACTTTAATAATTATACCGCTATCAATTGTTTTGATGAGTACTTTTAATTTGCTTGGAGCAATCATTTCTTTATTAATGATTCATGCATTCAAAGCGTTTTATGGATTTTTCCTTCTTTTAAGGAAATATATGTCAAAAGTTGAGAGTTTTTAATTTTTATAAACCTTATGGATGATCGAAAAGTAGATAAGTACTTATTAATAATATCGCAGGTTGCCTTAGTTGTTGGCACTATTGTTTTAAATGATAGCAATAAAAACCTACTTTTATATCTTTATTTAATTGCATGTTGTCTTTGCATATTAAATATTAAATATCAATTATATATTTTTTACAGTTCAATATGGATAAGTATAAAATTATACTTCGATCTGGGTGGCATAGTAATTAGGGCGAGTGATATCACGTTTATGTTTATATTAATATCACTATTAATTAACTCATTTTATTTAAAATCATTCAAAGTTGAATTACCAAAGTGGAATGATTATTCTATTTTGGGTTTTTTATCATTGAGTTTTTACAGTTTATTGACCAGCTTGAATAGGTATGGTACGATTATTGAAATCATTCAAATCTTCCAATTAATATTTTTATATTATATTTTATTAAGTATAATCAAAGATGACCGAGATATAAAAGTATTCATGATTATAACAATAATATTTGGTTTTGTGGATTCTTTTTGGGTTTTTAATTCTATAATTGAGTCAGGTTTAGGCAGGCGCTACATTGGAATATTACAGAAGACGCCTGATGAAATTCCATATGCCATTTTATTTTTATATTTATTTTATTTATCTGATAAAAATATTTTTTCAAAAATAATTAAATTATCCATTTTAATGATGCTTTTAGTGGCTCTTTTTTTCACAATGGGCAGAGGATTATTGATTATAACTGGAGTTATGTTTTTTTTATCCACTATAATCTATCTTGGGTCCAAGAAACAATACTTAAAAGTATTAATCTCCTTTGTTTCAGTAATTTTAATTTCGTTCTTTTTTATATCCTCAAACCAAAGTGCAAGTAAAAGATATGGATCGATTGTTAAAGGAGGAGAGCACAGGGATTTAAGGCTATATAATTATTATTCATCCTTCATGATAATAAAAAAATATCCATTTACAGGTGTTGGCTTGGGTAATGATTTTGAATATCTGAAAAAAAATCTTCCTGAATTTTCTCCTGAAATAGTTAAAAAATATGGAGGAGACAGTCCTCATAATGAGTTTTTCCATTTTGGAATTCAAGTTGGATTAATTGGTATGGTTTTTGCAATCTTCTTTTATCTAAATTTATTGTACAAATCTTTTAATACATTGTTCAATTACCACAATAGACTTGATATCATATCAATATCAATCTTTGCAGCGACGATTGGAATTTTTCTTTGGGGGTTAGCTAATGATATAATTTTAGCTGGTAATGGAGCTTTTGTAATATTATTGCTAGTATTTTCTGAAGTGAAGATAAAGCAAAACAATTTTTCAAAACAGTTTTGAATTTTTTTTGGTAGCATTTTATTAATTTTTATTCAGCTTATTATAAACCGCAATATATTTTTCAAACATTTTCTCTATGTTATAACCAAGGCTGTTATGATATGCGTTTCTACCTAGTGTTTCTCTTAAATTTCTTGATTTTATCAATTTTTCAAGTGCTATGGCTATATCCTCGATGTCGTTTGGGTCAATTAAAAGGGAGCATGTTTGTTCATTGGATACAATTTCTTTTAGTCCATCTACATTACTTGCTATAATCGGCAATGAGCTGTGCATGGCCTCAACAACAGCTAATCCAAAACCTTCCCATTTCGATGGAATGAGGAAAATATTTGCGTTGTCAAGCAATTCATTAACATCATTCACATAGCCTAAAAATTGAATTTTTTTGTTTAGATTGAATCTTTTCACTAAGTCATTAAGTTTTTTATAAAGGTAACCATCGCCTGCAATCTGCCATAAAAAATCTAGTTTCTTTATTTTTTTAATTGCCTTTATTGTTGTAGCATAATTTTTAGAATCTTTTAATGATCCCACCGAAACAATTTTCACAGTTTTATTATTAAAATTTTTAAAACTTTTTATGTTTTTATTTAAAATGCATCCATTTTGTATCACTCTAGTTTTTTTAGAATTTTTTGTAATCCAATCGTTCAATTTTTTCTCAACTCCATTGCTTATACAAATGATTAGAGTACATGGATGGTAAATTATTGCATCTATTATTTTACCAAGAATATTTCCTCTTCTCCTATTTGATGTGCTGTGTTCAGTAGTTATTAGTTTGGCATTTGTAAGTTTTAAAAGTTTTATAATTGAGCAATAAAAATTAGATGGAAATAAATGTGAATGGATTATGTCTTCATCCTTAACATTTGCTTTAATATAATTTTTTATGCTTAAAAAAGCTTTAAGAGAGTATGGATTTTCAAGTCCTGCGTTGCTAGCGTTATCAATTTTTTCAACATTTTTCATTATACCATAAATGTGAGTTGGGATATTCTTAAAAATTAAATGATCTTTTAATGAAACCACTAATGACTCTGCACCTCCTAACTTTATGTCGTAGCTATTAATAATATGATGTATTTTCATAAAATATTTTTTCGTTCATAGTACTAAATAAATCATAATTTAATATATAACTTTAAATAATTATTATAGTAAGATTTAATTAGGTTTCAATTTCTGATGAATAAAATTAAGGTTTTACATATTATTACGCACCTGCCAACAGGAGGTGCGCAAGACAACACACTTTTTACAGTAGAGCTATTAAATCGCAAAAAATTTGATATTTCCTTATGTTGTAATTTTGTTGGTGAATTAGTAGATAGGGCTAATCGTATAAAAAAAATTAATATTTTTAATGTTAAGCATTTAGTTAGAGAAGTCAATTTTTTTAAAGACATTTTAGCTTTTATTTCAATATATCAAATTTTAAAAAAAGAGGAGTTTGATATTATTCATACTCATAGTTCAAAAGCAGGTTTTTTAGCGAGGATAGCTTCAAAGTTATGCGGAGGTTCTATCGTTGTACATACAGTACATGGTTTTCCGTTCAATGATTACATGAATGTATTTAAAAAATATTTTTACATTAAGATTGAAAAATTTCTATCTACCTTATCTGACGCAATCATAACAGTGTCAAACTTAAATAGGGAAAAAATTATAAAATTAAAAATATCTAAGGATTCAAAAATCACAAATATCTATAGTGGTATTGATTTAAAACTGTTTAGAAGAAAAAATAACTTTTCTTTTAGGGATGAGCTAAAAATTTCTGATGATTTTGTTTTAATTGGCTCTGTTGGTAGGTTGTCTTCTCAAAAAGATCCATTAACCTTAGTAAGTGCTTTTGAATTAGTATTAAAAGAAATACCTAATGTTAAGTTAGTTTTTGTTGGCGATGGAGAGTTGAAACATGAAGTTTTAAAAAAAATAAATGAGTTAGGTCTTCAAAGAAGTATTTACCTGATTGGCAATAAAATGGATCCTTGGAATGTATATCCTAGTCTAGACCTTTTCGTAATGAGTTCAATATATGAAGGCTTAGGAAGGTCAATAACTGAAGCTTTATGTGGTGAAGTACCTGTTGTATGCACGAATGTAGAAGGTGTGCCTGAATTAGTTCAAGATAATATTACAGGCTATCTAGTAAAACCAAAAGACTGTAATGACCTAGCGATGGGAATTTTAAAATCATTAAATGACATTGATCATTCTAAGAATATGGCCAAGGCAGGATCTAAATTTGTGAATGAAAACTTTGATGTGAAGAATATGGTAAAAAAAATAGATAATCTTTATTGTAGCTTGATGAATGTAATGTAGAATTTTCAATCTAATTATTCAGCAAAAATTAGAATTTGCTATATAACTTGAACTAATTTAACAATAAGTTTGGCGTAAATCCCACTCACCAAGTTAAATCGACACCAATCATAATCTTAGTATTTATTTGTTTATCTTCATTATAATTAATATCATGCATATTATCAATTTTACTAATCTCTACCACGCTTTTTAGTCTAACCATATTAGTTATATAATATGATAATCTTAGTTTTATTAATGTTTCATCATAATTTTTTTCTAATAAAAATTTTGTTTGATAGTCTTGATCTTTATTTCGGTTATCATAATTATCATGTATATCAGACCCATATCCAATACCTTTAAGAATTTTTTCGAATGTAAATTGTGTTACGAGTTTGGAAGTAGGGTAGTAAAAAGATTCAATGCGAAATGAGATACTGCTCGGTCCATTTACTGCCCCGATGAAAGATCTCCTATGCGTATATGAAAAGTCAGGGTGTGTAAAGGTCCAAGGTCTGGTTGAAGTATATTCAAATCTTAAGTCTGGAAGTTTCATGTTTTTTGATGATAAAAATATTCCGAATTGATAAGAGAATTTGTTGCCCCACCACTCACTAAACAAATCACCCCATGAAAGTTCGTCAAGTACCAGAGAATTGTAAAAAATAAAGCCTGGAACTGGTCTGTATCCAAAATCAAATGCTAATAAAATATTATCCAGATCTCCTAGATTGTGCTCTTGAGCCCAAAAAAATGAAATTGGGTTTAGATATCCTAATTCAGGAGATCTTTTGCCATAAACCACTATTTCTGAAATCGCTAATTTAAAATCCTTGGTTAATTTATACTGGAGCCTATGCCCTGCAATGAATTTTTCTAACTTTTCATTTAATTTGTGTATTTCATTAATTGATTTATCATTTAAAGATCCATGAAAATATTCAAAATTAAATTTTTCAGATCTTTTATATAAGCTAAAACGATTAAAAGGAATTGCATTAGCTGATATTAAATGAGAATGGCCAGATGACCATCCCCAAGAAAAAGGCCTATTTGATATCTCTACGTCAAACGTTGCACCTTTTAAATAAAGCGAGGTGTGGTTTCGGTACCAAAAGGTTGTATTTATATTATCAAAATATTTTGCCCATTCACCTTTGTAATCATTTGAAATCCAAATATGATTACCTGTATGACGAAACATTGAAAATGTTGAGCTTATGTATAATTTCTGTCCGATTATGCCGTTGATAGTAAATTTATCGTTGAATAGATATTCTTTTGAGTTTTGACTTGGCTGGAAGAGAAATTTTTCTTTAAAACTTATCCAAAAAACTGCAGGATCTGAATTTATTTTTAATAAGTAGTCCTTTTTAATCTTTAAATTTTTATTTTTAAAAGTATTGAAGTAACTAAAAAGTTTACCTTTTTTTTGTAAAATCAACTCAGAAGTGTCTTGGTAGGGAATATTTATATCCCAAATACTTCGCATTATTAATTCTTCATCTCGGTTTATAAACAAGTTATTTAAGTCAACCGAGCTTATGTGGTTTTTATCAAAATATTTTAAATCAATTTCTCCTATGGCAGCTAGCCTTTTTGCAATTATGTTTGAAAGATGATTTAATTCAGTTGGGATTTGACTGAATGAAATACTTTTGTTGAATAATATCAAAAAAAATACTTTAGTAATTATGTTTTTCATTATCGTTGCATTTACTAGACTTGGATGTTAATTTTTAATTCCAATTTAAGGAATCCTATCGAATAAAAACGCTATCAGTTTGTCATTAAATAAGTAGAATAATTTGCTCTATCTGGCAAGCCTGGAGGCGTCACTCCATATTTTTTGACGTTAAATATCTAAAATAGTTATTTGATGAATATTAAATGGAAATAATTAACCAGTTATTAGTAAGAATACCTAAATGGATTGTATCTTGGATATTAGTGTTTTTAGATGCAATTGCTGGATACATTGTATTAAAAAATATATTTATACAATTCGAATTGGATATTCCAATATCTTCTGCATTTCTTTCTCTGCAAGTTTTCTGGGGCTTTCTTTTTTGGATTACAAATTTGTACAACGGAGATGCGCAAATATCTAGGTTTGTAGAAACTGAAAATTTAATAAAGCTAACATTTTTTATAATGGCAACTACAGTATTTTTAATTGGTATTGAACTCGACCTTGATCCATTGCGCTCACAATATATTATTAGATACTGGATATTCTTCTCCTCATCAATAATACTAATTAGATGGACAGTTAGAACTGTTCAAAAACAATTACTTAAAAAAGGTTTTGGCAGGCACAATGTTATTGTAGTAGGTACAGAAAAAAACTCAAAGTATGTTACTGAAAAATTATTAAACCATGGTCAAAAATTATACAATGTAATAGGGACTATTAAAGCAGATGATGAAAAGACTGATGATACATCCCCTTTAGCAATAAATCTTGGCAATGAAAGAGATATAAAAACTATAATTTCAAAAAATCCTGTGTCTGATATTGTCATAGCCTTAGATAATATGGATCACGACCATGTCATGAAACTAATATCAACTATAAATGGTGCTCCTGTTTCAATAAAAATTGTTCCAGATTTATATGAGGTTGTCAGTGGGTTAGCGAGAACTGAACAAATTTCTGGTCTTCCTTTGATCGAAGTTAATTTTCAAGAAAGTAGTTGGTCTAGCTCAGGTATGAAGCGTCTTTTTGATTTTTTACTCAGCTTTTTGTTATTATTAGTTTTGAGCCCGTTCCTCATGCTGATAGGAATACTAATTAAAATTAGTTCAAAAGGTCCAATGATTTATAGTCAAGAGAGATTAGGCTATATGGGCAAGCCTTATTGGATTTATAAGTTTAGGTCTATGATAGTTAATGCAGAAGAGAAGAGTGGTCCAGTTTGGGCTTCTGATGATGATCCGAGAGTTACTCCATTAGGTAAAGTTTTGAGAAAATATAGGATAGATGAGCTTCCTCAATTGATAAATGTATTTCTGGGTCAGATGAGTTTGATTGGACCTAGACCTGAAAGACCATATTTTATAGAAAAATTAAAAGAAAAGTTTCCTCTTTATGAACGGCGTTTTCGTGTTAGACCAGGTATTACAGGCTGGTCTCAAATAAAACATCCGTCTGATTTAGAGGAAGAGGATGTGAGGCAAAAATTAAGGTATGATTTTTATTACATCGAGAACTTAAGTTTAAATTTGGATTTGAAAATTTTATTAAGTACTGCATTCGTAGTATTATCTGGAAAAGGTAGGTAAATTCACTCCACTAAATTGAATCTTAATAATCAATATCATTTTTAATAGATATTTTTTATTTTTTTTAGAATATCTAATTTCAACTAAAATTTGTAATAATTTCATCTAGCAAAATTATGATCCCAATAAAAAGTATTAGAGAAAATCCCGAATCTGTACAACATTTTCTTGATTTAAAAGGGTATGAAGGTTCCATTGCTAAAATCTATTCTATGGATGAGAATTATAGAAAAATTAATAAAAAATTAGAAGACCTAAGGGCTCAAAAAAATAGTGCGTCTGAACAAGTAGCATTATCAAAAAGGAAAGGGGTAGATTCAAAAGATCAGATCGTTAAAATGCGCAGGCTTGGTTCGAATATAAAAGAGTTAGAAAGTGATCTTTATGAGGTTAAAAAAGAACTAAGTATTAAATTAGATGAAATTCCAAACTTGCCTCACCATTCTGTTCCAAAAGGTAAAAACGAGAAGGATAATGTGATCGTTCGTGAATGGGGAAATAAAAAAGTCTTTGACTTTGCGGAAAAAACGCATCTTGAATTAAGTAAAGATCTAGGTTTAATTGATCTTCAAAGAGGCGCTAAGATTTCTGGTAGCGGGTTTCCAATCTACACTGGGAAAGGAGCTAGGCTTGAACGAAATTTAATTAATTCTATGATAAATCATCATACAGATCTATATGGCTTTACTGAGATTTTTCCACCAGTTTTGATCTTAGAAGAGTCAATGAGAACAACTGGGCAGCTTCCTAAATTTAAAGAGGATATGTATTTATCAGAGTTAGATAATCTATATTTAGCGCCAACAGCTGAGGTTCCAATAACAAATATGCATCGTCAAGAAATCATTCCAGAATCTAAATTACCTATAGATTATGTAGCCTATTCGCCATGTTTTAGAAGAGAATCTGGTTCTTACGGAAAAGATACCAGAGGACTTTTAAGGCTACATCAATTTAATAAGGTTGAAATGGTAAAATTTGTTAGACCTGAAGAATCATATGATGCTCTTGAGGATTTAGTTCTACAAGCAGAATCCATTTTAAAAATATTAGGTATTGCTTACAGAGTAGTTGAGTTGTGCACCGGTGATTTGAGCTTTTCTGCAGCAAAATGTTACGATATTGAGATTTGGTCTCCTGGAGAAAAGCAATGGCTCGAAGTATCTTCATGTAGTAATTTTGAAGACTTTCAAGCTAGAAGAGGTAAAATTAGGTTTCGAAATGAGGCTGATAAAAAAGTTAATTTATTGCACACTTTAAACGGCTCAGGTTTAGCTACTCCAAGGCTAATGGTAGCCTTATTAGAAACGTATCAAAATGAATATGGTAAGATTATTTTTTCTGATTCTGCTGCTGATTTTTTAGGAATGAAAGAAATCAATTAGTTGCATTATTTTTGGTTGTTAATTGTAACAATTTTTTGGACCATCTTTTTTGGTATAGCTGTTATTTTATTTTTTCCTTTTGATTACAAGAAAGGTAGAATTTTAGGTGCTATTGTAAAGTGCTGGGCCAAAACAATATTTAAGACAATGAGCATTGAGACAAGAATTATTGGACTTAATAAATTAGATAAGAATGCTCATTACATATTTGCTCCAAATCACGCCTCCAGCTTAGACATACCCTTGATTCTTGGTTTTTTACCATTTTGGATTGTTCCTATATCGAAAATTGAACTTAAATGGATACCTTTTTTAGGTTGGGCGATGCAAGCTGCAGGCCATGTTTTTGTTGATAGGCGTGATCATGAAAAAGCAATGTTGTCAATTAATAATATCAAAGATTCACTAATAAAAATTCCTAGGTCGATTTTAATATTTCCAGAAGGCTCAAGGACCAATGATGGTAAAGTAAATAAATTTAAAACTGGAGGATTGAGCATAGGCATATCTGCAAATATTTCTATTGTGCCTGTTGCCATAGAGGGCACTTTTGAATCGTTAAATAAGCATTCTAAAAAATTTATTAATAAATTACTTACTATCAAGGTCGGCTCGCCAATAGATACTCGAAAGTATGCTCTTGAGGATCGAAAAGATCTAGCTCATTTTGTGAATATGGAAGTAAAAAGATTAAAAAATGAGCTTAATTAGTTTTAAAGATATAAACCAGCTTTTAGGAACATTTCGCACAGAAAATTATAAATTAGTTTTCACTAATGGTTGCTTTGATCTTTTACATACAGGTCATCTAGACCTTCTTTCCAAAGCTGCTGCATTTGGTGATAAATTATTAGTTGGATTAAATTCAGATTCATCAGTTAAAAAATTAAAAGGGGAGTCGAGGCCAATACAAAATGAAAAAATAAGAGCTCAAAAATTATTGAATCTTAAGTATGTTAATCATGTAATTATTTTTGAAGACTTGACCCCAAAAAAGCTGATTCATAAATTGAGTCCTGATGTACTAGTAAAAGGTGGTGATTACAAGAAAAATGAAATAGTAGGTGCAGAGCATGTTATTTCTAATGGGGGTATCGTTAAGATCATTCCTCTAACACCTGGGTTCAGTACTACTTCAATCATTGGAAAGAGTTCAATTTAATAACTTGCCCTTCCATATTTTAGATTATAATTTTTCAGCCGTGAACCTCCACAAATTACTATGATACAATCATTTATAAGAATTATTCTTATTCTCACACTTTTTATATTTCACTTTAATCTAGATTTAATTGCTAGTAATAATAAACTTGATTTCAAAGAATCACTATCATTGGATGATGAAAAATCTATTTTAGACGAAAGTAGAAATAGGTTTCCAGAAATATTACATGATGTTAAAATCCTTCTTTCTGAAGTTCTAATTGCTGATCATCATTTAGATACTCTGGAAGTAATCTATAATCTAAGTAGAATTTATGATTTGTTAATGGAAGCAGATCAGATTGGTGATATGAACCAAGAAGATCAGGAGGAGTTTGAGCGGTTTGAAAAATCATTTTTGGATATCTACACTCACAAACTTGGTACTATTAAATCATCAGATGCGCCTGTAACAGCAGAAAGGTTTAGAAGAGATATAACCGAAGCATTAGAACCTTTGGCAATTGAAATGGGAGATACAAAATTCATCGTTGTAGATGATAGGGACGGTCACATACCTTTGGTTAGAAATAAACAAGTTGACCAGTTTATTTCTTACTTTACAAAACCAAAAGGTCGTAAACAGTTTGCAATTTGGCTCAGAAGATATGAAGAATATAAAAACCTCATTCTTCCTATT
>MDTG01180496.1_pt1 | contig 21464 bp, 26 predicted proteins | sample 811421 | NCBI WGS metagenome assembly MDTG01 (sample SAMN05326645, study PRJNA326480) | marine metagenome | isolation source: seawater | place: Pacific Ocean: South East | collected 2011 | reverse complement strand
GTTCAAACGGAACAATTGATACAAATTTATTTGATGGTGTTCAAAACCTATCAGGAGATGATACATTTCAATATTGTATAACCGTTAGTGGATCAAATTTCACGATAATGGCTAAAAACCCAAAAACAAACTGCCAGATAACGCTAAATCAAAATTTAGCTGTAAATAGAAATAGTAGCTGCTAATTTATTATTCTATTCCTATGCTTACCTCACTTGATCATATGGGATAGTGTTGATAGTCTATAAATACTTTTAAAACAAATAAATTTGGAAAAAATTTTTTAGCAGATATAGTTGGCAACGAGACGCTCTACCACTGAGCTAGCCCGTACTTAATTATTTTAAGTAATTTAACCATATAAATCAAAGAAAGCAAGATGAGTGTTTATCGAAGAACTAAACTATTTTTATACCACACCTTGCAATAACTGTGACATAATTAAAAATTAATAAATAATACTTTGGTATAAATAAATTTTATCTTATAATTAAATTATGAAAATAAATTTTCCCAACCAAATTCCAATTTTTCCATTAAGCGGAGTGATATATTTCCCAAAAACAAATCTCCCTCTCAATATTTTTGAAAAAAGATATTTAGATTTAGTAAATGACTGTGTGCAAAAAGATAATTTAATGGGCATGGTTCAATCAAAGAAAAGTGGGAGCGAAGTTTATAAAGTTGGATGTTTAGGTAAGATTAGTGATTTAAAAAAAACGAAAGATGGTAGAATTACAATCAACCTAACTGGTATTACTAGATTTCAAATCATTAAAGAAATCAACAATAATAAGTTATACAGAGAATTTATTGTAGAATATAGTAAATTTGAAGAAGATTTGATTAAAGAAGAAAACGAGAAAGATAAAGATCCTGAATTGCTGAATCTTTTTGATAAAACTAAAAACTTTTTCGACAAAAACGGTCTTCTTCTTAATTGGTTAGAATTTAGAAAACTAGATCAAGAGCAACAAATAAATACTTTATCAATGATTGCCCCAATATCAAATGTAGAAAAACAAAAACTATTGGAAACAGTAAAAAGAAAAGAAAAAATTAATATTTTTTCAGATATTATAGATTTTTACCATCACGAAAAAAATTTATTCAAAAATACTATTCAATAGATCTAATATAAGCCTCGATCTGAAATAATTTTACTAAATTTTTTAATATTATTGTTATTAACCTGTTCAAGTAAAAGATTTTTAAATGGGTCTAATAACTTATTTTTCTTAAAAAAAGTATTTGTAAAATCTATTCCTAAACTTATTAATATATTTTCTGGTTTTCTAATATCGTAAAAATTTTTTAGAATTAAAGAATTTTTTATTGGTAAGCCTAAATTTAAATTATTTTCTAATTCTTCAAAAAGCTTTTTAATGTCTCTAATAATTAAATTAAAACCCTGCCCAGCAATTGGATGGATAGAGTGAAGGCCCTCACCTAAAATTACGAAATTATTTTTATGGTAATTCTTACGTAAACTCAAATGAATAGGATGAGATTGTAAGTTAAGTATAGAAAAGTTATTCTTTTTTTTAAAAAGAAAGTTTAACTTTGACTCAATAAATTTTTTTAAATTATCCTTTTTTTCTTGAAAAAATATTTTATTTAAACTCCATACAAGTGAAAAATTTTTCTTTTTATATGGAAGTATTGCCAAGGGCCCTTCTTTTAAAAAATACTGGCTAGAGTGATTTATTTTTAAATTATGAGCAACATTCCCAGTAATTGATATTTCATTATAGTCTTTATTGATTGTTCTACTGCATAAAAGGTTTGTGTAAAAGTTAGAGTTTTTACCAACACATAAAATAACCAGATCATAATAGTGTTTTTTCTTGTTAATAGTAATTGATCCATCTTCTGCATCTATTGCACTGATTTCTTTACTAATTATTTTTATGTGTTTAGATTTAATATTTTTTTTTAAATAATCTTTAAATTTTTTATTTTCAAATATATGCATTAAAGATTTTTCTTGATTGTCTAAATTTAAAAACTTTTTAATTTTTTTTTTATTTTCGTAAAATAGATCGATATTCTTACATGACCAAAATAATTTACTATTTTTAAAATTAATTATTTTTTGTAAAAATTCTAAGTTTAGATCTGATATAGCAGTAGCTCTAATATCATCTTTTTTTCTTCCTTTTTCCTTTTTACAATAAAAATCTATATCGATATTTAGATTCTTTAGTGCAAAAGTGGTGGTTAAACCAGCTAAACCATCACCAATAATACAAATTTTCTGCTTTTTCATATTTTAAAAATTTTTATCAGTTTCATAAAAATGGTAAAAAGTAAGCTTATTGATTCGACTTATGAATACTAATTTTTATAGTAGTGTAACAAATTTTTTAAAAAAACGAACCATTGAGTTACTTGGTTTATTGTTAATTTTAAATGCTTTGTTTCTTTTTATTTCAATTATAACCTATTCTCCTGAAGATCCATCATTTATATATGGAGAAAAAGTTACTCCAATAAAAAATTTTTTTGGTATATATGGAAGTGTAACTTCCGATTTTTTACTTCAATGTTTTGGGGTTTTATCTTTTTTAATAATTTTAACTTTTTTTTCCTGGGGCTTGAATTTAATATTAAAAAAAATTATTAAAAGTATTTTAATTAAATTTTTTTGTTTACTTATAAGTTTAATATTTGGAAGTCTTTTAATTTTTATAACTTTCAATAATTCATTTTGGTTAATAGATAATGGTAACTCAGGTTTTGTAGGTAGATATTCCTACGAAATCATTTATGAATATTTTTCTTTTATAGAAAATATTTATTCTATTTTTTTTCTTATGTTCACAACTATTACATTATTTATCTATGCTTCTGACATAAATTTGAAAAAATTTTTTTTAAATTTTACATCATACATTGTTCAATTTTTAAGAAGAAAAAATTCTATTAAAATTGACGACTATCAAAATTCAAAAATTGAAACAAGTTCTTATAAAGCTGATGAAAAAACACAAGGATCTTTTACCTTTGAAAAAAAAGAAGATGTGTCTAGTTCATTAACTACGAAAAAAATACAAAAAGTATTTAGATTACCTTCAATCGATCTTTTAGAGAAAAATATTTCCAAAATTAACCCCTCTGAAATTAATAAAAATCAACCTGACTCAGATTTTATGGAAAAAATTCTTTTAGATTTTGGTATTAATGGAAAAATTAAAAAGATTAATAACGGACCTGTTGTAAGTTTATATGAGTTTGAACCTGCGCCAGGTGTAAAAGTTTCAAAAATTATAAACCTTTCCGATGACCTTGCAAGAAACACAAGCTCGACATCTGCTAGGGTTTCGGTAATACCTGGAAAAAATACTGTCGGTATTGAAATTCCAAACGACATTCGTGATAGCGTTGCATTAAGAGAAATCATATCCAATGAAAGATTTAAACAAAATCAAATTAAATTACCTATCGCTCTTGGTAAAAGTATTTCTGGAGTACCTATAGTTGGTGACCTAACCACAATGCCTCATTTATTAATCGCTGGAACTACTGGCTCTGGTAAGTCAGTGTGTATTAATACTATTATTGTCTCTTTAATTTACAAATTGAATCCTGATATTTGCAAATTTATATTAATTGATCCTAAGATGTTAGAATTGTCATCTTACGAGGGAATTCCCCATTTATTAACACCAGTTATTACTGATGCAAAAAAAGCGACATCGGCTTTAGGATGGACTGTTAAAGAGATGAATAGTCGTTATAGGTTAATGAGTAAAGTAGGAGTAAGAAATATTGACGGATATAATGCAAAACACAAATTAAAAATGCCCTACATTGTGGTCGTTGTTGATGAAATGTCAGATTTAATGCTTATAGCTGGAAAAGAAATTGAAAACTATATTCAAAAATTGTCTCAGATGGCTAGAGCGGCTGGTATTCACATTATAATGGCCACTCAAAGACCAAGTGTTGATGTAATCACGGGAACAATTAAAGCAAATTTTCCCACTAGAATATCTTTTCAAGTCAGTTCAAAAATTGATAGCAGAACAATTTTGGGAGAACAAGGTGCTGAACAATTACTAGGAAAAGGTGATATGCTTTTTATGTCATCAGCTAATAGAATAGTGAGAATACATGGCCCTTATGTTTCAGAAAAAGAAATCGAAAAAATAACAAGTGTGTTACGTTCTCAAGGTCTACCTGATTATATTGAAGAAATTACTTTAGAAAATAAGGAAAGCCACTCAATAGCAGAGAATAACGAGGAAAGTGATGAGTTATATTCTCAAGCTTTAGAAATAATAAAATCAGAAAATAAAGCATCAACTAGCTTTCTTCAAAGAAAACTCCAAATTGGCTATAACAGAGCCGCGCGAATAATAGATATGATGGAAGAAAAAGGCATCGTAAGCAAAGCTAATCATGTTGGTAAAAGAGAGGTGCTATAGTTTTGCCAAAAAAAATTATATTTATTTCTTTATTTCTAATTTTTTTTTTTGAAAATAGTAATGCCGATAACAAAGAAAGAATTTTAAATGAATTAAAGACTACAGAGTCAATAGTTTTTGATTTTATTCAAATTACAAATCAAATTGAAGAAAGGGGGGAATGCTATTTATTATTTCCCAGTAAACTCAAATGTATTTATAATGATAAAAAATTAAAAGAACTAATTATAAATGATACAAAATTAGCTATTACTCAAAAAAGATATAATAAAACTTATTTTTATCCATTAAATAAATCGCCTTTTTTAAAAATATTAAGAAAAAAAGAATTATTAAAACTAATATCCCTGAGTGATGTAAAAGAAGAAGAAAATATTTTATACTTTAATTTTAAAGATAAAAATAATCAAGATATCACAATTTTATTTAATAAAATTAGCTTGAATTTAAAAGGGTGGGTAACTAAAGATCAATTTAATAATGATATTAATTTTTTTATTAAAATTAAGTCAAAAAATTTAAATTTTAAGAAAAACTTTTTTCAAATACCAAAAAATTAACTAGGCAACAAAGCTTATTTCTTCCTCTTTGAATAATGTAAAGCCTCTATTTTTATAATTTTGAAGTGCGTATTTATGGTCTAAACTACATGTGTGTACCCATATTCTTTTAGGTTTTTTTTTAAACGAATTAACAATTATATGAGAAAGCAATTTAGAACCAAGTTTTTTTCCCCTATAGTCCTTCAATATTCCCATATTTATTAATTCAACTTCATTTGAGGTCGGGTGAAATTCAGCTTCATAAAAACCAACTAATTCTCTCTCTTTCTTCATTATCCAAGTTTCAAGATTTTTATTTTTTACATATTTTTTCCATTCACTGTCAGACCAGACCAGTCTGTCTCTCCAATAGTGGTCTACCCCTATTTGTTTGTAAAAATATTTATTGATTTCATAATTTCTTGATTTATCTAGTTCAATTCTAAGTCCTTTGAAAAAGTCAAAATTATATGATGTCTTGTCGGAAAAAGGCAATTCAAGAAAAAATCTTTTGACTTTCATTAAATCACCATCTTACCGATATTTTCTCCACCAAAAATATGATAGTGAAGATGCGGAACTTCTTGACCTCCATCACTTCCAATGTTTGTTAAAGCTCTATATCCCTTATCTTTAGTTCCTAATAAATTTGATACATGTGTAATTGCCTTATTAAGTTCGATAATTTCTTTTTCCGAAGCATTATTATTAAAATCATCTAAATCTACATATTCACCTTTAGGAATTATTAAAACATGTATCTTTTTTTGAGGATTAATGTCATGAAACGCCAAAACGTAATCATTTTCATAAACTTTTTTACAAGGGATTTCTCCTCTTAGGATCTTAGCGAATATATTATTTTTATCATAATTCATTTTTGTCTTTTCTCTAATTCATTCATTACGTCTTCAATTTTCACATTGTTAGCTTCTAAATAGACCATCAAGTGATAAATGACATCTGCTGCTTCATGAATTGTATTTGAATTTTGTTCAACTGACTCGATTAACTCTTCAATCTCTTCCTTAACTTTACTAACACTTAAATTTTTATCATTAAGTAATTTATTGGTGTAAGAATCAACGGGGGAAGAGTTTTTTCTTTCTCTTATTGTTTTAATTAAAATTTCTAAATTTTTAAACATATTATAATCTTACCGGAACATCTTTTAATTTTAAATATTCTTTTGCCTCTTTAATAGTAAATTCTCCATAATGGAAAATAGATGCTGCCAAAACTGCACTAGCCCCACCAATTTTTATAGCGTCATATAAATGTTCCAATTTACCCGCTCCTCCAGAGGCTATTACTGGTATACTTAAAGATCTAGTAATTTTATTTAATAGATCTAAATCATATCCAGATTTAGTTCCATCTTTATCCATTGACGTAAGTAAAATCTCTCCAGCTCCATTTTCTTCTGCTTGCTTAGAAAAATCTATTGCATCGATACCAGTATTTTCTCTTCCACCGTGAGTAAATATTTCCCATTTTTCCTCTGAAGTTTTTTTAGCATCAACTGCTACCACCAAACATTGAGTGCCAAATTTCTTTGAGGCTTCTTTAACAAAATTAATATCTTTTACAGCGGCAGTATTAATAGAAACTTTATCAGCTCCTGCTAGCAATAATTCTCTTATGTTATCTGTTGATCTTATTCCACCTCCCACTGTAAGAGGTACGAAACATTTTTCAGCAGTTTTACTCACTACGTCTATGATGGTGTTCCTATTCTCATTACTTGCTGTGATATCTAAAAAACATATTTCATCTGCCCCACCTTTGTCATATATACTTGCTTGTTCTACAGGATCACCGGCATCCTTCAAATCTACAAAGTTAATACCTTTAACAACTCTACCATTCTTTACATCGAGACAAGGTATTATTCTATTTTTAAGCATCTAATTCCTTCACAAGTTCATTTAATTTTATATCACCATCATATATTGCTTTACCAACAATTATACCTTCAATGTTTTTTAAACTCTTTGCTTTTTTGATATCATCAATAGAAGAAACTCCGCCAGAAATAATTACTGGACATTTTGAAATGTTTGCAACTTTTGATGTTTCTTCAAAGTTTGGGCTTTGCTTAGTTCCATCTCTATTTATGTCAGTATAAATTAATCTACTAACACCATAATCATTTACCTCTTTTAAAAAATCTAAAGTTAATTGACTAGAATTTTCTCTCCATCCTGAAACCGACAAGTAGCCATTTTTGGCATCTAAGCCAAGGGCAATTTTTCCTGGAAATTTTTGACATGCTTTTTTTAAAAAATTTTTATCCTTTATAGCTGCACTTCCTAAAATAACTTTTTCAACTCCTACATTTATATATTTTAGAATATTATCAATGCTTCTAACTCCTCCCCCTACTTCAATTTCTAAATCAAATTTATGCACTATATCTTTAATGATATCCAAAATAACTGTCTCTCCGGTTAAAGCGCCATCTAAATCAACAATGTGTACGTTTCTAAAACCATGATCTTTGTACTTTCTAGCTTGATCAATTGGTGACATGTTATATTCGGTTTTATTATTAAAGTCTCCTTTAACTAATCTCACACATTTATTATCTTTAATGTCTATAGCTGGTAATATTTTCATATTTAAACTTCACAAAAATAACTCAATCATTCTTTACATTCAATTTTAGCATGTTAGATATCCTGAATTTTTTGCTCTATAATTTTAAAAAGTTAGTTAATATTTTTATACCAGTAATTTGACTTTTTTCTGGATGAAATTGAGATCCATAAATATTTCCTGATGATACAGCAGCTATTATATCTTTACCGTAATTTGTTTTGATAGATACATTTTTTTTATCTTTAGGAATAAACTCATAGCTATGGATAAAATACGCATGATTTTTGTTGATTACATCTTTAAAAACATTAGAAGCTTTTTCCACCTTTAATTCATTCCAACCCATATGAGGAATTTTAAGTTTTGATAAACCTAAATCTAATTTAATTACTTCACCTTGAATCCAATTTAATCCTGCTGTTGTTTCTTCTTCATGTCCTATAGTAGCAAATAATTGCATGCCTGCACAAATCCCATAAATTGGTTTTTTTTTTATTAGAACAATTTCATTTAATTCTTGTTCCAATCCTATTATTTTATCAATTCCTTCTTTGCACGATTTAAAAGAACCCTGCCCAGGTAAAACAATTTTATCAGATTTTTTTATATCGTTTATATCTGAACTAACTTTAACTGAGTAATTTAAATTATTATCGGAATTGGCTCTTTCTATAGATTTAGCAATTGATCTTAAATTGCCAACCCCGTAATCAACAACAGTTAATAGCATTTATAATTAAAGTTTACCTTTAGTAGATGGTATTGAATTTTTAATTCTTTTATCAATTGTCAGTGCGTCTTTTAAAGATCTTGCCAGCCCTTTAAAACACGACTCTATCTTATGATGGCTATTGTCTCCATAGATATTTTCGACGTGTAATGTGATACCAGCAGATTGTGAAAATGCCTGAAACCATTCCTTGAAAAGCTCGGTATCCATTTCACCTAATTTTTCTACCTTTAAATCTACTTTCCAAATCAGATAAGGTCTATTAGATATGTCAACAGAAACTCTACTAAGTGTTTCATCCATTGGTATAACCGTAGATGAATATCTTGTAATTCCCTTGCGATTACCTGCAGCTTTTTTAATAGCTTCGCCTATAGCTATACCAGAGTCTTCAGTTGTGTGATGTAAATCAATGTGTGTGTCACCTTTAGCATTGATTTCTAAATCTATTAAGGAGTGTTTTGAAAGTTGCTCCAACATATGATCAAGAAAACCAATTCCTGTTTTTATTTTATATTTTCCTTTACCATCTAAATTTACAACAACTGCTATGCTGGTTTCTTTAGTTTTTCTGATAATTTTTGCTTTTCTATTCATAATTTAAAGTCTGTTTATCCTTGATATATATATAATTGCTCGTTTTATCAATAAATCAGATTTTACTATTGAAGATCTAGAATTAATCTCCACATATAACATAATGAATACAGCTCAAAAATGGCATGGCACAACAATTGTTTTGCTAAGAAAAAATGGAGAAACCGTTGTTGCAGGAGATGGACAAGTAAGCCTTGGTAACACTGTTTTAAAAAGTAAGGCAAAAAAGGTACGAAAGATTGATAAAAGAGGAGTTATAGCTGGTTTCGCAGGGTCAACTGCGGACGCACTGACTTTATTTGAAAGGCTTGAAGCAAAACTTGAAAAACATGCTGGAAATTTACCTAGAGCAGCTGTTGAGCTGGCTAAAGATTGGCGTAGTGATAAATACCTAAGAAGACTTGAGGCTTTAATGGCTGTAGCAGACAAAGAAAATAGTTTTATAATCTCTGGAACTGGAGATGTTTTAGAACCAGAAGATGGAATAATAGGAATAGGTTCTGGTGGAAACTATGCTTTAGCGGCAGCTAAAGTTTTAATCGAAACAGATTTAAAAGCAGAAGAAATAGCAAAAAAATCAATTAAAGTCGCTGCGGACATATGCGTCTTTACAAACAATAATATTACTTTAGAAAAAGTTTAATTATGGCTGGAACTAAAAAGATTACAAATTTAAATCTTGTAAAAAAGACCAAAAAAATTGACTCACAAGTAAGCGCTCTTTCGCCTAGAGAAATAGTTTCTGAATTAGACAGATATGTTATAGGACAGAAGGAAGCAAAAAAAGCAGTAGCTGTAGCTTTGAGAAATAGATGGCGTAGACAAGCTCTAGTTGGAGCGATGAAAGATGAAGTTCTTCCAAAAAATATTTTAATGATTGGCCCTACAGGTGTTGGTAAAACTGAGATTTCAAGAAGACTGTCTAAACTTGCTCAAGCACCATTTATAAAAGTTGAAGCAACAAGATTTACTGAAGTTGGGTATGTTGGCAGAGATGTTGAGCAAATCATAAGAGACCTTGTAGAAATAGCAATTGCTATGGAGAAAGAAAAAATGAGAAAAGAAGTTAATGCTAAGGCTCAACAAGCTGCAGAGGAAAAAGTTTTAGATGCTTTAGTTGGTAACAAAGCTAGCATCGCTACAAGGGAAAGTTTTAGAAAAAGATTAAGAAGTGGAGATCTAGACGAAAATGAAATAGAAATTGAAGTCCAGGACAATCCTTCAAATATGCAAAGCTTTGAAATCCCAGGAATGCCCGGAGCAAATGTAGGCATGGTTAACATAGGTGAAATACTTGGAAAATCTATGGGAAATAAAAAAGGTAAAAAAAAGAAAATGTCAGTTAAGGAATCTCATGATATTTTAGTAGCTCAAGAGTCGGACAAAATGATTGAAGAAGATAAAATAATTAAAATTGCAAAAAAAGTTACTGAAGACAACGGAATAGTTTTTTTAGATGAAATTGATAAAGTTTCTGCAAGAGGAGATAGGGCTGGGGGAGATGTTTCCAGAGAGGGAGTACAAAGAGATCTATTACCATTAATTGAAGGAACTACTGTTAGTACTAAACATGGGCCAATTAAAACAGACCATATTTTATTCATTGCTTCAGGTGCTTTTCAATTAGCTAAACCCTCAGATTTATTACCAGAATTGCAAGGTAGGCTACCTATAAGAGTTGAATTAAGTGCTTTAAATGAGGAAGATTTTAAAAGAATATTAAAAGAACCAGACAATAGTTTGATTAAACAATATAAAGCACTTCTCAAAACTGAGAATGTTGATCTTGAGTTTACTAATGATGGTATTGATATGTTAGCAAGTCTTTCAGCTGAAGTAAATGCATCTGTGGAAAACATCGGAGCTAGAAGGTTGCATACAATAATAGAAAAAGTTTTGGATGAAATAAGTTTTAATGCTTCTGATAAATCAGGTGAAAAAGTGGTAATTGATAAAACTTATGTAAAAAATAATTTAGGAAATTTAGTTAAAGATACAGATTTATCAAAATTTATACTATAATTTTTTTAGCTTAATAATTAATGCGCCATCACCACCTTCTTTAGTAGGAGCATTAGATATCGATTGAATCTTATTTAGGAGATCAGGACTAGAGTTTATGTAATCTGGAATTGAAAACCTAAGTTTACTCAAATCTTTTGACACGTAAGTATTATTTTCTGTATTAGAGTGTATTCCCTTACCGGTAATCAATAAGATTTCTGAATAATTATTTATATGATTGTTTAAAATAACTTCTTTAATTTTATTATTTGCATCTATAAGATTATATCCATGTAGATCAATTTTAAATCTAGTTTTATATATTTTTTTTTTTATACCAATTTCTTTGTCAAAAACATCTTTAGGATCTTTAGTGTATTCCTCCCACAACAATTTGTCTGTTTTAGATATATCGTCTTTGTTTTTCACTTACCTAATATTTCAGACAAATACCAATTTGGACTTTTGCTAAGGGCATTTCTAGAAAATTTCCAATAATCTGTTACTGTTTTTATTTTATCGGGGTTACCCTCTATTATCTTATTATCTTTATCTTTTTTTACTGAAATTATTTCACTTACAAATTTAACTGATGCAAAGATTTCATTTTTAATTTTTTCATACTTTTCTAGTTTAGATTCTTTAATTCCAATAAATGTTAATTCAGACTTAATATTTTCTTTGTCTCTTTGATCCATTGCTTGAACAAAATTTATCGTCATTTCTTTAGTTAGCAATCCTTTTAATTTATTTCGATCTCCTTTAGCAAAAGATGTTATTATACTTTCATAAGCGACATTTGCACCTTTAAGAAAATCTTCTTTTCTAATTCCTGACAACTCCTCATTTTTATCATCTTCTACATCTTTAATTTTTTCTTTAAATTTCTCAAATTCATTGTTAGAAAAATCTGTAAAAACTTTACCTTCATGACCAGTTTTTCTTCCTAAGATATTTCTCAATCTTAAAATGATGAAACCTGCTATCATTGCTAATAATATTATGTCAATATAACCAAAATTGTTGCTCATTATTTGATAAATATACATTATTAATATATTTTTGTAATAGACAAATGAACACATTATTACTCATAATTATAGGTTTCCCGATATTAGAAATCAGTTTAATGATAAAAATAGGTGCACAAATAGGCGCAATTAACACTGTATTACTAATATTTCTTACTGCAATAATTGGTATACATTTTGCCAGAATGGAGGGTGTAAATACAATTAGATCTGGATTTACAAGTCTTTATAGAAACAAGGCCCCTATTTATGAAATTATATCAGGGGCTTCAATAGCATTTGCCGCTGCTTTATTAATTATACCTGGATTTATTTCTGACACTGCAGGATTTGTTCTTCTCTTCCCGTTTACAAGAAAAATAATAATACAATTTTGGTTAAGAAAAAAATATAAAGAAAATAAGAAAAATGAAAATGACGTTTTGGATGGTGAAATTATAGAAGACAAAAAGAAGGATGAAAAGTGAAATATAAAATCATCGCGAAATATATAAAAAATTTACAATTTGCAATACCCAATCCAAAAACTTTTTTTTTGTTAGCTGAAAATATTTCTAAATATAAGATAAACATCGATATTAAAAGTAAACAATTTAAAGAAAAGTTAGTAGAGGTTGAAACGTGTCTTTCTCTAAATACTCAAGATGAAAATGTTGAAAAGATTAATACCCAAATAATTCACTCAACGATAATTGAACTTGAGGGTGAAATAAAAAATAATGAAAAAATTATTGAACAAATAATTTTAATAAAAGTTCCTAATGAAATTTATTCAGAAATAAGAGAGATATTTATATTATTGTTTGAAAAAAGCGGTTTTAAAAAAATAAGAATAGATGAAAAAGTTGATTTTAAAAAATTATTCAATAAAAGAAAAGCTCAATAAAAGTTTTTCTTTAGTTCAGTTCTAATAAACTTTTTATGTTTTTCTAATTCCTCCTTGTCGGGGTAAATAATTTTTTTACTATATTTAACTTTATTATTTTTTTCATAGATTTTATTTTCATCTATTTTATCATTGGAAAAAATTAGCTTCGGTTCCTTTAAATCTAAAATATTAATATAAACTTCTCTTAAAAGTTGGCAATCTAACAAAGCATTATGTTTACCTCTTTTTGACAAGTCGATATTAAATCTTCTACAAAGAGCATCTAAGGAGTTTGAAGTACCTGGGTATTTGTTTCTTGCTAGTTCCAAGGTGTCTACAACATTTACAAATTTAATTTGTTCAAGATTCAATAAACCAAGTTCATTATTTAAAAAACCAACATCAAAACGAGCGTTATGAATTATAATTTTTTTATCTTTTATAAAATCTAACAAATCTTTAGCAATTTCATCAAAAGTTTGCTTTGATTTTAATTTTTCAGTTGAATGACCATGAACATTATAAGCTTCATCTGGTACATCTCTTTGGGGATTGACTAACTTGTGAAAAATATTTTTTGTAGAAATTAAATTATCAGTTTCTACGCAAGCTATTTCCACTATTTTGTGTTTATCTTTAAATGACAAACCAGTTGTTTCAATATCTAAGAATACTTCACGCATACTCACTTATAATAATTTTTATTTTTTCTTTCAACCTCTTTAATGTGTTTTCATTTTTAATAACAATATCACTTAACGAAATTTTTTTCTTTGGTTTCATTTGCCTTTTATCTAATATTTTGAAAACTTTTTTATTTCCACCTTTCTTTAAGTATCTATTTAATCTTTTTTTTTTGCTTGAAGAAATAAATATTGTTAAGTCAAAATTTTTCTTTAAGTTACTTTCAAATAAAAGAGGTACTTCAAAAATCAAAAATTTTTTACTTTTATTCTTAGCTTTAAAATTTTTCATTGCAACTCTGACTATTGGATGAATAAAATTTTCTAATTTTTTTAGATTTATTTTATCATTAATTATTAATTTTTTGATTTGTAGTTTAACTTGTGTATTTTTTTTTAAATGAAATTTTTTGATTAGTTTTTTCAGAAAAAATTTATTTTTATAAATCTCTCCAACTGACTTATCTGCACTAAAAATAGGGTATTTATTTTTGGAGATTATTTTTGCGGCTGTAGTTTTTCCAGAAGCTAACGAACCTGTTATTCCTATTTTGATCATTTTATTTTATCTTTTAAAAGCTCTATTAATTCGTTATCAATTTCTGGGTTTATTTTATGCCAGAAATAAAAAGATTTTTGTCCTTGATAAATAAACATATCTAATCCATTAAAAGTTTTTATATTCTTGGATTTAAGGTATTTAATAGTATTAGTCTCAACAGGATTATAAATTGTGTCGATAAATTTCAATGAACTTTTAAAATTTTTAAAAATAATACCTGTTTCTTCTATTTTGTTTTTGAGTCCTATGCTAGTTGCATTGATTATAACATCAAATTCTTGAGTTATTGTGTTAATTTCAGGCCAATTTTCTATGCTTATTATTGGAAACATTTTTTTTAAAAAAATAGCTTTTTCATTTGTCCTATTGGCCAGATGTATTTTACTTATTCCCGATTTGATTAAGGCGTGTATGACAGAGGGTGAAACACCGCCTGCGCCCATTATTAGTACCTTTTGCTTTGACTGGTTTTCTTCAAAAATTTCTTTAAAATAACCTGCTTGTAAGCCATACACGTCTGTATTGTCTCCAACAACATTCCCTTCATTATCTGTATATATAGTATTGACTGAATTAGTTGACTTCGCATCGTTAATAATTTTTGATAAATATTGAATTACTTTTTGCTTATAAGGAAGCGTAACATTTATTCCAGAAATTTCTTTTTTTTTTATTTTTTTAATTATATTTGATATCTCATTCTCTTTAATATCAAACAAAGAATATTCTGCATCTATATTATACTTTTTGAACCAATAATTATGTAAAAACGGCGATAAGGAATGAGACAAGGGATTTCCTATAATACCATATTTTTTTTTCATATTTTTTCTAACATTTTAATATAGTGCATTATTTCTTTGATTGGCAAACCCATAATTGAATTCATGTTGCCATTTATACTTTCAAATAGCTCTAGTCCATCAGCTTCAACTTGATAAACACCGTAATTTAAAAGTGTTTGTGTATCTATCTTTTTCAAGTATTTCATCAAGTATGCTTCACTTAAATTTTTCATTTTAAGTTCTGAGGTCTCAGTATAATTCCACGTCATTGATCCATTTTTAGAAATACAAACTGAGCTTATTAAATTATGTGTAGATCCATTAAGTTTTTTTAAAATTTTTAAAGCTTCTTCTCTTGTTTTTGGTTTATTAATTAATTCATTATTGAGTGATACAACGCTATCAGCTCCTAGAACTAGTTTATCTGGAAATTTGCTACTTACCTTGACTGATTTTAATTCAGCTAAATTTTTTGAAATAAGAGTTGGATTTGCTCCTGCCTCTTCTAAAGACTCTTTTGCTTGATCTTCATCTACATTTGAATGAATTACTTCACATTCTATGTTGTTTTCTTCTAATATTTTTTTCCTAACTCCGCTTTTAGAGGCTAGTATAATTTTCATTTATACTTTCTTATATCGTAAATTTTAATTATAGAAGCAGCAGTTTCTTCAACTGATTTTCTTGTTACATCAATTGTTGGCCAATCATATTTTTTAAACAATTTCTTTGATTCTTCTACTTCCTTTTGTATTGCTTCTAGGTCGGTATATTTTGGTAAGTTTGTTTCATTCATGATGGCTACTCTGTTTCTTCTTATATCTGATAATCTTTCAGGGTCAGCAAACAATCCAACTATGCAAGGTTTTATTTCTTTAGTTTTTAGCTTTTCTGGTACGCTGCTCTCTGAGACTAGAGGAATATTTATTGTTTTAAAGCCTCTGTTGGCTAAATAAATTGATGTTGGAGTTTTACTTGTTCTACTAACACCTAACAAAATTATGTCGCACAATTCCACGTCTTCTGTTTTCTTTCCGTCGTCATGTGACATAGTAAATTGGATTGCTTCAATTCTTTTGTAATAATCGTCGTCAAGTACGTGCTGAGCACTTGGTGTATGAGATGCTTTCTGGTTTAGCAGTTTAGAAAAATTTAGAATTAAATTACCTAGTATACCAAAACAAGGAATGTTTTTTGCTTCACAATTGTTTGAAAGGTACTTCGCTAGTTTTGTTTCAACAATAGTATATAAAATTATAGAATTATCAATTTTTACACATTCATTAATTATTCTATCTATCTGTTGTTCCGTTCTAACAAAAACAAATTCTTTTTTATTATAATCGAAGTTTGCAAATTGCGATTTCAAAGAAAGAAATATTCTATCAAGTGTTTCTCCGGTTGAATCTGATATAAGATATACATTGTATTTTGGTGACATAACTTTGTTGATAAATATTTTAAATTTATTTCTTATACATTTTAATTTTTTTCAATAAAAAGATATTAACATTTCTTAACAAACGTTTAACATTTTATTAGATGTTAATATCCGTTATTTTTTTTTGGAAAAATGTTAATAATTCTATAAATTTTAGGAAAATGTTTGCGTTTTTTAAGCTTTTTCTTGAATAAAATGTGTAAAAATATGTATAAATACTTATATCGGTAACTAACATGACCTATTACAAATAATATATTTATAAATATATAATTATATTAATGAATAAATTAGTAAGTTGTCTAATAGGTAAAAAAAATTCTTGTATTCCTATATGGTTTATGAGACAAGCTGGTCGATATTTACCTGAGTTTAAAAAGATAAGATCTAAAAATCCAGACTTTATTAATCTTTGTTTAAATAGTGAGTTAAGTTCGCAAATAACAATACAACCTATAACAAGATTTGACTTAGACGCCGCAATAGTTTTTTCTGACATACTTATGGTTCCTTTCGCACTTGGTCAAAATGTTAAATTTGAAAAAGATGTTGGACCGATTTTATCTAATTTTAATTTGGACAGTTTTCTTGAAGTTAGTGAAGAGTTATTTACAAAAAGACTTCTTCCTGTTTATGAAACAATTAGAATAACTAGGAGAAATTTAGACAAGAGAAAATCTTTAATTTCTTTTATTGGATCGCCTTGGACTTTAGCTATTTATATGCTTGGATTAAAGCAAGAAAAAAATATTCTTAATAACGACTTATTAGAAAGAAAAAGAAAAGAATTAAAATTAATTTTAAAAAGTTTAAATAAATTTTTATGTGCACACATAATTAACCAGATCAATTCTGGAGCTGACATAGTACAAATTTTTGATTCTTGGGCTGGGTTAATACCTGAAAAAGATTTAGATAATTATTGTTATCAACCTAACCAGGAATTAGTAAATTTTTGTAAAAATAATAATATTCCAGTAATTTGCTTTCCAAAAGGTATAAAGAAAAATTATGCTAATTTTGCGAATATAGTAAAGCCAGATGGTTTAAGCATTGATTATGAGATCAATCCTGAGTGGGCAAGAGAGAATTTAGAAGGAGTTTGCATACAAGGTGGAATGGATCCTAAAATGTTACTATCGAATGATGAGTTGATGTTTCAGGAGGCAGAAAAATATATTAAAATTTTCAAAGATTCTCCTTATATTTTTAATTTAGGCCATGGCTTGTTGCCAGGCACCGATCCTTATATGGTTGAAAAATTAATAAAATTTGTAAGAAAATTTGAATAGCTATGAAAATAGATAATAAACACCCCAAAATAAATTTTGGCAGAACTGGCGTACTTATTGTGAATCTAGGAACCCCAGACTCAACAAGTTGGTTAGATATAAGAAAATATTTGAAAGAATTTTTATCTGACAGAAGGGTCATTGAAGTTAATCCTATTGTATGGAAATTAATATTAAATTTATTTATTTTAACTTTTAGACCTTCCAAGACCGCTCATGCATACAAAAAAATATGGTTAAAAGATACAGATGAGTCTCCTTTAAGATTTTATACGAGGAGTCAATCAGAAAAATTAACAAAAAAAAATTCTAACAAATTAATCCATATCGATTTTGCAATGAGATATGGTAATCCTAGCATAAAAAGTAAAATTAAGTTGTTAAAGGATAAAGGGTGCGAAAACATAGTTGTTTTACCTTTATATCCTCAATATGCTGCAGCAACCACTGCAACAGTTTGTGATGAAGTTTATAGAAGTTTAATGAGCATGAGATGGCAACCAAGCCTTCAGATAATACCACATTATGAGAGCGATCCTTTATATATTGATGCATTGGTTAAAAGCATAAGAAAAAAAATATCTCAAATAAAATGGAAACCAGATTTAATCTTGGCTTCTTATCATGGAATACCAAAATCTTATTTTGACAAGGGTGATCCCTATCAATGCTATTGTCAAAAGACTACTAGATTAATAAAGGAAAAATTTATGGAAGTTCCCATTGAAACTACTTTTCAATCAAGATTTGGCCCACAAGAATGGCTAACACCCTACACAGATAAAACTTTAGAAAGCTTACCCAAAACAGGAAAAAAAAATATATTAGTAATTTGTCCGGGCTTCTCCTCAGATTGTGTTGAAACCTTGGAAGAGATTAATATTCAAGGGAAAGATAGTTTTATTAATAATGGAGGTGAAAATTTTGACCTCATACCTTGTCTTAATGACAATGAAGACCACATTAACTTTTTAGATAAACTTATCAAAAGTTACATAATATAATCAGATGAATTTTTATTTACTTTTTAAATCCCTGCATCTTATAGCTATAATTTCGTGGATGGCTGGATTATTATATTTACCTAGAATTTTTGTTTATCATTCAGAAATTAAAAATAATATTGAACAAAGCGACACTTTTAAAACGATGGAAAGGAAATTGTATAACTATATAATGATGCCATCAATGCTATTGAGCTGGCTTTTTGGAATTCTATTAATTCATAGTTTAGGATTTTCTATTTTTTTAGATCTTTGGGTACAAGCTAAAGGAGCTTTAGTGTTATTATTGACTTATTATCATTTCTATCTTGGAAAGTGCGTAAATTCATTTGCAGAAGACCAAAACAACAAATCGTCTAAATTTTATAGAATTATCAACGAAGTTCCTACTATTTTACTTATAATCATTATTTTTCTTGTTGTTTTTAAACCCTTATAGGGGTTGAAATATGATTAAAAAAGAATATATTTAAGTAAGTCATTCGTACTAACAAAACAATCACATATGAACCTACAAGAACTCAAGCAAAAAAATCCGGCAGAACTAATTTTAGAAGCTGAAAAGCTTGGAATTGAAAATCCTAGCACTTTAAGAAAACAAGAAATTCTTTTTGCAATTTTAAAAAAGTTAGCTGAAAAAAATGAGCAGATAACTGCTAACGGAGTCCTAGAAGTTTTGCAAGACGGATTTGGATTTTTAAGAGCCATAGAGTCAAATTACTTACCAGGGCCAGACGATATTTATGTAAGTCCTAGCCAAATTAGAAGATTCGGTATTAGAACCGGTGACTCTGTGGAAGGTGAAATAAGAGGACCTAAAGATGCAGAAAGATATTTTGCTTTACTAAAGGTAAACAAAATAAATTTTGATGATCCTGACAAAGGAAAAAATAAAATAGCATTTGACAATTTAACTCCGCTTTATCCCAATGAAAGAATTAAATTAGAAACCGAGGCAGCAAAAATTGAAAAAAAACCAGACAACACGGCAAGGCTAATCGATCTAGTTAGCCCTATAGGTAAAGGTCAAAGAGCACTAATAGTCTCACCTCCTAGAGCTGGTAAAACAATAATTTTACAAAACATTGCACAATCGATTACTGCAAACCATCCGGAGTGTTTTTTAATGGTTTTGCTCATAGACGAGAGGCCAGAAGAAGTTACTGATATGCAAAGATCTGTTAAAGGCGAGGTCGTAGCCTCAACATTTGACGAGCCTGCTTCCAGACACGTCGCGGTAGCGGAAATGGTTATAGAAAAAGCTAAGAGATTAGTCGAACATAAAAAAGACGTTGTTATCTTGCTAGATTCTATAACTAGACTAGGAAGAGCTTACAATGCAGTGATACCAAGCTCGGGAAAAGTTTTAACTGGTGGTGTAGATGCAAATGCGTTGCAAAGACCTAAAAGATTTTTCGGTGCCGCACGAAATGTAGAGGAAGGTGGATCTCTAACTATTATTTCAACCGCTTTAATTGATACTGGTTCGAGAATGGACGAAGTGATATTTGAAGAGTTTAAAGGAACTGGAAATTCAGAGTTAATTTTAGATAGAAAAGTTGCAGATAAAAGAATTTATCCTGCCTTAGACATTACTAGATCTGGAACTAGAAGAGAAGAGCTACTGTTTGAAAAGGATGATCTTTCTAAAATGAATGTTTTAAGAAGAATTATAAGCCCAATGGGTACGATGGATGGTATAGAATTTTTAATATCTAAATTAAAAAATACAAAGAATAATGCAGACTTCTTTGACTCCATGAATAAGACGAATTAATCATTACAAAAAAACTTTTAATTTTTCATCTCATCCTTGTATGCTACTAGGAAATAAAAAATGAATATTTACGCTCTATCTTCAGGATCTGGCCCGTCTGGTATCGCTATTATTAGAATTTCAGGCCCGGATGCTTATGACGTGTCAAAAGTTATCACAAAAGAAAAAACTCTAAATTCTAAGGAAATAAATCTTTGTAAATTTTATAATCCAAAAGATAATACATTAATCGATGAAGGTTTGTTGCTTTGGTTTCCTGAACCAAATAGTTTCACTGGCGATAATCTTGCCGAATTTCATATACATGGAAGTAATGCAGTGATTAGACAGTTTTTGAAAATTTTATCAGAACAAAAAAATTGCAGACTCGCGGAGCCAGGTGAATTTACTAAAATTGCTTTTCAAAACAACAAAATTGACCTAGTAAAAGCTGAAAGTATTGGAGATTTAATTCACTCAGAAACAGAATTACAGAGACATCAAGCGATAAAACTAATTCAAGGAGAAGCATCAAACTATTATAATAATTTGAGAGAAAAGCTTATTAAATCATTAGCATATATTGAAGCTAAAATTGATTTTGCTGAAGACGATTTACCAGAAAAAATTTTACAAGAAGTTCAAAAATCGATTAAAAAAATACATCAAGATATAAAAAAAATATTAGACGATAACAAGATTGGGGAAAAAATAAGAGCAGGTTTCAAGGTATCAATTATTGGTGAGGTGAATTCTGGGAAATCATCTTTGTTAAACTTATTATCAAAAAGAGAAGTAGCAATAGTGTCTGAGGAAAAAGGAACAACAAGAGACGTGATTGAAACTTTCCTTAATATAGATGGTTATCCTATTATCCTTTCGGACACTGCTGGAATTAGAGATGTCGAAAATAAAGTAGAAAAGAAAGGTATTTCATTAGCTTTAGATAAGTCAAAAGAATCAGATTTAAATATTATAATGATCGATAATTGTTCAGAGAGATTAAACGAAAAAATAATAAAATTGATAAATAAAGATTCAATAGTACTACTAAATAAATCTGATATTAAAAATAAACAGAGTTACAGATTTGAGACAGATACTACTTTAGTGTCTGTAAAAGAGAATAAGAATATTG
>MDTG01297334.1_pt1 | contig 21470 bp, 16 predicted proteins | sample 811421 | NCBI WGS metagenome assembly MDTG01 (sample SAMN05326645, study PRJNA326480) | marine metagenome | isolation source: seawater | place: Pacific Ocean: South East | collected 2011 | reverse complement strand
GCCGAGGTGACCGACAACCGAGCCTCGCGATTCGTGCGGCCCGGTCTCCTCTCGTGCAGGCTCGGTTGTTGGTTGCCTCGGCTAAGCTGGAGGGGGAGGGCGGCGAGCGGGCACACGTGCAGCCACCTCGCACGCGTCGGCTGCCTTGCTGGGTCGTCGGGCTCGGTCGTCGGACTCGGCCGTCGGTCGTCGGTCGTCGGTCGTCGGGCCCGGTCGTCGGACTCGGTCGTCGGACTCGGTCGACGGGCCCGGTCGACGGGCTCGGTCGTCGGACTCGGTCGTCGGTCGTCGGACTCGGTCGTCGGGCTCGGTCGTCGGGCTCGGCCGTCGGGCTCGGTCCTCGGGCTCGGTCCTCGGGCTCGGCCGTCGGTCCTCGGGCTCGGCCCCCGGGCTCGGCCCCCCGGACCGAGCTAGCTCCAGAGGATCTCGTTGTAGAGGTGCACGTACTGCTTCGCGCTGGTCTCCCAGGTCGCGTCGCGCTCCATGCCGTTGCGCTGGATCGCGCGCCAGATGCGCGGCTCGTTGCGGTAGGTGTGCACCGCCCGCGCCAGGGCCTGGTAGAGGGCCGCAGGGCTGAGGTCGAAGAACACGAAGCCGGTCGCCCGCGGGCCGAAGTGGCGCGGGTCGAGGACGGTGTCGCGCAGCCCCCCCACGGCGCGGACCACGGGGATCGTCCCGTAGGCCATGGATTGGAGCTGCGTCAGGCCGCAGGGCTCGAAGCGGCTCGGCACCAGGAAGATGTCGCTCCCCGCGTAGATCCGGTTGGCCAGCTCAGGGTCGAAGCCAGTGCGGACCGCGAGGTGGCGCGGGAAGCGCGCGGCCAGCTCGTGGAAGCGGCGCTCGAGGTTCGGGCTGCCGCTGCCGAGCACCACCAGCTTCGCGCCGAGCACGGGGAGCGCAGGCACGATGTCGGCGACCAGGTCGAGCCCCTTCTGGCCCACGAAGCGACTGACGACGCCCAGGACGGGCTCGCCGTAGTTCGTCCGCAGCCGGGTCTCGGCCAGGAGCGCCTCGCGGCACTTGTGCTTGCCGGCGATGTTCTCGACGTCGTAGTTGGCGATCAGGTTGGGGTCGCTGTGGGGCGAGCGCTGCTCGGGCCCGAGCCCGTTCAGGATCCCGCGGAAGCGGCGGGCGCGCGCGGCCAGGAAGCCGTTGAGGCCGATCCCGCCCTCCTCGGTCAGCATCTCGCGCGCGTAGGTCGGGCTGACCGTCGTGGTCGCGTCCGCGCAGGCCACGCCGCCCTTGAGCAGGTTGAGGTGGTCGTAGAACTCGGCCACCGAGCTGTCGAAGAGCGACCAGGGCAAGCCGAGGCCCGGGAGGACCTCCTTGCCCGAGTTCCCCTGGTAGCCCAGGTTGTGGATCGTCATCACGCAGCGGGTCCGCGGCAGGGCCGGGGCGTAGCGCGTCTTGAGGTACATCGGCAGCGGGCCGGTGTGCCAGTCGTGGCAGTGGAACACGTCCACCTCGCCGCCGAGCAGGCGCGAGGCCGAGTCCAGCGCGGCGCGGCACAGGAAGGCGAAGCGGGCCACGTTGTCGAAGAAGGCGCTCTTGTCGTCGCCGTAGAGCCCCTTGCGGTGATAGAAGCCGTGGTGCTCGACGAAGGCCCAGAGCACCCCGTCGGGGTCACGCCAGGTGCGGATGAAGCCCATCTCGGGGCGGTCGAAGAGGCGCGCCCCGATCTTGATGTCGGTCAGCTCGGGCTCGATGCCCTTCTCCTTGAGCTTGGTCCGCACCCGCTCGTAGAGCGGCAGGAAGACCACGACCTCGAGGTTCTCGTCCACGCGGCGCAGGGCGGAGGGCAGCGAGCCGACGACGTCGCCGAGCCCCCCGGTCTTGGCCCAAGGGGCGGCCTCGGCGGAAACGAATGCGACTCTCATAGCGTCCGGTCGACCTCCGAGAGCGCGCCCGGTCCGAAGCGCTTGTAGCGCGGGCCCGCCGAGTCGTGGCTGTGGCGGTCATCAGCGGTGGTCACGTAGCGGCCCGCGAAGGCCCGCATCGTGTCGCCGGTGACCGGGTCGTTCTCGAGCAGGTCGGCCATGTCGTGGGCCAGGCGAATCGGCCCCTCCTTGGGCACGAAGGTGCCCTTGGGCAGCACGACCACCCCCTGCTCGGTCATGAAGGGGAAGCGCTCGCGGTCGGCCTCGGGGTCCTCGCCGATCACCGCGCCCGGCTCGATCCGGCAGTTCTTGTCGCAGAGCACGTGGCGCAGGAAGGCCTCGGCGCCGACGTCGCAGCCCGAGAGGAACACCGACTCCTCCACGTGGCTGCCGGCGTGCACGAAGCAGTCGTAGCCGAGCAGGACCTTGTGCAGCTCGGCGCTCGACACGATCGAGCCCTCGCACACCAGGGTGTCGACGATCTCGGCCTTGCCCTCGAGCCCGTGGCGGACGAAGCGGGCCGGCGGGTAGTGGCGCTGGGCGCCGCGGATCCGCCACTCGCGGTTGTAGACGTTGAGCGCCGGCAGGCGGCTGCGCAGGTCCATGCTGGCCTGGAAGTAGCTGTCGATGGTCCCGACGTCGCGCCAGTAGGGGATGGCGTCGGCGGGCTCGCCCTTGATCTCGTTGCGGCCGAAGTCGTAGGCCATGACCTTGGCCCCGGCGTTGACGAGGTTGGGCACGATGTCCTTGCCGAAGTCGAAGCTCGTGCCCTCCGCCTTGACCACCCAGCGCAGCTGATCCATCAGGACCGGCGTCTTGAACACGTAGTTGCCCATGCTGACGAGGCAGGTGTCGGGGTCCCCCGGGATCGGGGTCGGGTCGGCCGGCTTCTCCTGGAAGCCCGTGATCTGCCAGTTCTCGTCGACCTGGATCACGCCGAAGCGGCTGGCCTCGCTCTTGTGCACCGGAAAGGCGGCCACCGTGAGCGCTGCGTCGTGCTCGTCGTGGAAGTCCTCCATTTGGGCCACGTCGAACTTGTAGATGTGGTCGCCGCCGAACACGGCCACGTTGGGCTGCTTGGCCTCGGCGATCACGTTCATGTTCTGGTAGACCGCGTCCGCGGTGCCTCGATACCAGAACTCGCCCTTGCGCATCTGCGCGGGCGCGACCTCGAGGAAGAGCCCTGTCGAGGTCGACCAGTTCCGCGTCAGGTGGCGGATCAGGCTGTGAGCCATGTACTGGGTCAGCACGTGGAGCCGCCGGTAGCCCGAGTTGAGGAAGTTACTCAGGACGAAGTCGATGATCCGGTAGCGCCCACCGAAGGGCACTGCAGGCTTGGCGCGGTGGGTGGTCAAGGGGCCCAATCGTGAGCCCTTCCCTCCCGCGAGGATCAGCACCGGCGTCTGCTTCACGTTCCTCCCCCCCTTGCTTGGGGGCTCATTGTAGGCGTCGAGCCGGGGTGCTCAGAGCCACCCCGGCCCTCTTTCTCAGAGATTGAAAGAGACCTGCGGCCTACTCGGCGTCGGCCTTGGCCTCGACCTCTTCGCTCTCGGCCGCGGCGGCCTCGTCGCTGGCCTCGGCCTCCTCCTCGGGCTCGGGCAGCTCGCCGCGCATCCGGCGCTCTCCCTGGGCCCAGTGGAGCAGCAGGCCCCGGAAGTGGCCGAAGAAGGCGTTCTGCTCGTGGCGAGGGAACACGTCCTCGACGGCCTGGCGGAGGATCCGCTCCATCTCGTCGCCCTCGACGAGCTCGAGCATCGCGGTGTCCATGCCCTCGAGCTCGTTCGCGCGGAAGGCCTCGAAGGCCTCCCGCTCGAAGTGCGCGTCGGTCATCTTCTCGTATTCCGTCAGCTTCTCGTCGTAGCTGCGCTCCGAGTCGCCGATCGCGAAGTAGTCGTTGGGGTTGAGCGCCATCTTGAAGTCGCGCTCGCTGACCACGCAGTAGAGCGACCAGGCCAGGATCGCCTTCATCGCCCAGGGGTAGTAGTAGTGCAGGCTGTTGACCGCCACGTCCGGGCAGGCGTTGGCGAAGTCGATCGGGTAGACCACGCCGTCCTTGTGGATCGTCTCGCAGGAGTTGAAGTCCCAGCGGAAGAAGGCGTTGATCAGCTTGGTGATGATCCGCGCCTGGCGCCCCTCGGCCTCGTTGAGGAAGCCGTGCTCGACCGCGTAGCGGGCGTGCTGCGGCTTCTCGGGGCGGAACTTGAGCGAGATCACCTGCGGGCCGATGGCCAGCGAGCGGGTGAACACGTCGTAGTCGTTGATGCCCTGCTGGAGGTGCATCACCGTCGCGCCCGAGGCGTCGTAGGCCCGCAGCAGCTTGTCGCGGTCGGTGACCCGGGTCACGTCGCGCCAGCCGCCCCCGTCGAAGGGCTTCATGAAGAGCGGGTAGCCGATCCCCTCGGCGATCTTGGGCAGGTCGAAGAAGTTGTGATAACGCTCCGCCGTGCGGCGGTACTTCTCCTCGTAGCTCTTGGGCCCCTGCTTGGGCGGGATCAGCCAGGTGATCGGCACGTTCAGCCCGAGGCGGATCGCCGCGCAGTAGGCCGAGTGCTTCTCCATCGCCTGGAAGGTGAAGGGGTTGTTGAGCAGGTAGCAGCTGTTGATCAGCGCCGCCTTCTTCAGCCACTCGCGCGGGGTGAAGTGCCAGTAAGCGAGCCGGTCAATGACCAGGTCGTACTTGCACTCGTCCCGGAGGGCGAAGGGATCGATCCGAACGCGTCGGATCTCGATCTCGTAGGTCCTCCCCTGGTAGGTGATGGTCGGGCCCATCCGGTTCCAGAGGGCCTCGATGGTGTCCGGCCAGTCGAGCTCGTCGCCGACCAGGAGTCCAATCGTCTTCTTGATAGCCATGTTCCCCTCGCTCAGTCGATCTCGGCCAGGTACTTGGGCAGCATCTCTCGCCACGTCGGCCAGTCGTGGCAGTAGCCCTCACCCCAGGGGTCGACCCGGTTGGGCACGCCCTTGCTGCCCAGGATCTTCGCCATCGTCCAGTCCTGCTTGGGGTCCTCCCAGCGGCCGCCGCCGTGCGCCATGAGCACGAAGCGCTGCCGGAGCAGGCGCAGCTGCTCGCTGCTGGGGTCCAAGCGGGGCAGATACTGCAGGGGCGAGCTGAAGTAGAAGTCGAGGTTGCCGCGTCGCATGGGCTCCCCGTCGCGGTCGCGGATGAAGCGCTCCACGTCGTAGGTGCCGCTCATGCAGATCGCCTGCTTGAACACGTCGGGGTGGCGGCAGATCGAGGCCATCGCGTTGAAGGCGCCGATGCTCGCGCCCGCGACCACGATCTCGATGTCCTCGCTGTTGCAGTCCTTGCGGATCGCGGGGACGACCTCGTTGTAGATGTAGCCGTCGAAGCGGTTCTGCAGCCACGAGCAGTAGCGCGCCGAGTATTCGTCGTCGCTCCAGGTGCGCGGCACGAAGCTGTCGATGGAGTAGACCTTGATCTTCCCGGCCTTCAGCAAGGGCGAGAGGACCTTGATCATGAGCATCCGCTCGATCTCCTCGGCGTCGCCCCCCGCGGTGGGGAACAAGAGCACGGGGGTCCCGACCATCCCCCAGCGGGCGAGGGTCGTCTCGCGCTCGACGCGCGGGGAGTTCCAGCGAGTGACGGACTTCATGTGGGCTCCTACTCGTAGACCTTCCACAGCGGGCCCGGGAACAGCCAGGAGATGCCCTCGCGCAGACGATCGCGCCAGTTCTCCCAGTTGTGCCCGTCGCGGGCCTCGACGAAGCGGACGGTGCAACCTTGTGCGGTCAAGAGCGGCACCAGCGAGCGGTTCTCGTAGATCAGCGACTCGTAGACGCCGCAGCTGACGAAGATCCGATCGGCCGGTTGGCCAGGGTTGTCGCGGAAGGCGTTCATGAACTCGACGACCGGGTCGAAGGCCGGGCCGCGCTCGTGCGTGCCGATGTCGGTGAAGGCGAAGCTGCCGGACTGGAGCAGCAGCTTGCCGAAGGCGCCCGGCTTGAGCCAGGCGGTGCTGAGGCTGGCCACGCCGCCGAAGCTCGCGCCCATCAGGCAGCGGCTCAGCGGGCGCTCCTCGAGCGAGTAGCGCTCCTCGAGCTCGGGCAGGACCTCGCCCACCACGTGGGCCGCGTGGGCCGGGTCGGCGGCGTATTCGCGCAGCCGGTCGTAGGGGTCGAGCAGCGCGACCACGAGAGGCGGGATCTCGAGCCGGTGGATCAGGTTGTCGAGGACCGTCTTGAGGGCCGAGTAGCGCAGGTAGTCGCTGCCGTCGTGGCACACGAGCAGCGGATAGCGCTTGGAGGCCCGATAGCGCGCGGGCAGATAGACCCGGATCGCGCGCTTGCCGCCCATGGCCGTGCTGTCGATGTCGAAGCTCTCCAGCCGCCCCTCGCGCGAGGCCCGGTCGGGCAGGGTCCACTCGGGGCGGTCGTAGCCCTCGGTCGTCGCGACCGAGTTGGCCCCGAAGGGGTCGCGCGCGATCAGCGGGTTGAGCGGATCGCGGATCAGGATCGCCCGGTCGCCGTAGTCGACGAGCAGCTTGTATTCGACGCGGCTGTTCTTGCGCAGCTCGACGCTCAACCACCACAGGTCGGTGCCCTCGACCCGGTGGAACTCCTGGCTGGTCGTGAGCCCGAAGATCCAGTGCTGCCAGCGGACCGAGCGCGCCTCGCCCCAGTAGGCGAAGGTCGCCCAGCTCCCCTCGACGAGGGGGAAGGGTTCGTGCTCGTTGACGAAGGTCTCGATCTGGTCGGGAGTCGGCGTGCCGTCCGCGAGGAGGGCCGCCAGAGCCGGGTGCATCCTCACGGCGCCACCATCCCAACCACCTGCCCGCGCTCATTGAGCCGGCGGGTCCGCCCGAAGGCCTTCCACTGCTCACCGTCCCAGGTGATCCCGCAGCCCTCGTCGAGGGCGACGCAGGTCGCCGGCGCGAAGCGGCGCGCGAAGATCGAGACGCGCTGCCGGTCGTCCAGGCGCAGGCGCGTCGAGGCGTGCGGCAGGGCCACGATCTTGGGCACCAGCCCCAGCCCGTCGTCGTAGAGCTCGGCGTTGCCCTGGCCGTAGGGCGGGCTGTCGTGGAAGAGCACGATCCGCTCGCTGAGCGCCATCGCCCCCGCCGACCAGGCGATCACCGGACGCGGCCCGATCAGGGCGTGCAGTCCGAAGAGCCGCAGGCGGTCGGTGATCACGCCCACGTCCCCGCCTGCGATCAGGATCGCCGCGCAGCCGCGGACCTCCTCGCGGACCTGGGCGCGAGTGTCGACCACGGCCGGGCGGCCGTGAGGGTCCCACACGTCTTCGAAGGCGGTGTGGACCGAGCGGATCTGCTCGAGGTAGTGGCTGTCGAGTTCGGAGAGCGCGCGCAGCGCGTGGTGCCGCTCGGCCAGCAGGAGTTCCATCCGCGGGACCCGCATCTGGTGCAGCTCCCAGACGGCCTCCACGGCCGGGTCGAGCCGGCGCCGGTAGAGGCGCTGGATCGTGCGCAGGCGGTCGTTGCGATCGCGCATCGCCTGACCCAGCTCGGGCTCCTTGCGGAAAACCTCCTCCCAGCGGGCGTAGAGGCGCAGGTTGAGCGTGGGCCGATCGCCGACGAGGCGCTCGACCTCGTCCTCCTGCTCCTGCTCGCGCTCCTCCCAGCCGGCGGTGATCAGGGCCAGCGGGCCATCGACCCCCATCCCCTCGAGGAGATCGCTCACCATCGGGCGGTTGTGTTGCGGTCCCAGCAGCGTGATCGAGGCCATCGCTCAACCGCCCGCGAAGAGCTGCACGTCGGTGCCGAAGCGATCGGCGAGCTCGAGGCAGCTGTCCAGGTGAGGGTGGCGAACGATCGCGTAGCCGTCCGAGACCAGGGTCTGCTTCCAGTCGCGCCGGTGCGCGCCCACGGGCAGGAGGTCGAGGGTCACCACGTGCTGACCGTAGCGGGCCAGGTAGCGGTCGAGGCCAGCGATCTGGCGGATCCGGCCCTCGCCCTGGGCCCGCTTGAAGATGATCGCGACGTTGTAGCGACGCTGGACCGGCTCGCTCAGGCGGCCGTAGCAGACGGCCTCGGCCCAGCCGCGGTAGAGGTCGCAGTCGTTGCTGTAGTTCATCTGGTCGATCAGGCGCGCCCCGCCGACGCGGGCCCCGATCTCTCCGAACACGACCTCGCCGTCGTCCTTGAGGAACCACTCCATGTGGGTGAAGCCCGAGTGGTAGTCGAGCGCCTTCAGCACGTCGAAGCCCATCTGGCGCCCGTCGGCCAGCTCGTCCTGGTCGGGGTTGCGCAAGGCCACGACCTGGGGGCTGATCCACTGCACGGTCCGCATCACGAGCGGGCGCGGGCGATACCAGGCGATGTTGTAGAAGAGCGGCCGGCCGCCGCCGCACACCGTGTCGAAGGTGAACTCGCGCCCCTCGATGAACTCCTCGACGCTCACGACCGGCACGTGCTGGACGAGCGTGATCACCTGCTCGAGGCGCTGGCGGTCGTCGACTCGGTAGGTGTCGGCCGAGCCCGCGCCGGCGATGGGCTTCACGATCAGCGGGTAGCCGATCTTCTCGGCCGCTGCGCGCATCTCGTCGGCGCTCTCGGCGCGCGCGTGGCGCGGGGTGCGGATCCCGGCCGCGTCGAGCCGGCGCTTCATCTCCTCCTTGTCCCGGAAGGCCACCGCCTGGTGCGGGCGCATCCCGGGGCAGCCCAGCTTCTCGCGCAGGCGCGCGGCCAGCATCACGAGAGGCTCCCAGAGGGTCTCGACCCGGTCGAAGCCGGCGCCGACCTTCTTGATCTCGCTCAGGACCTCCTGGTAGGTGCGCTCCTCGTCCATGATCGAGGTGACCCGCAGGTAGTTGCTGAGCGCGCGGCGGCACTTCTCGGGGAGCGCCTCCTTGGGGTGCTGGCCCACGCCGACCACCGTCGCGCCGACCTCGGCCAGACCCTGGCTGAAGTGCGGCATCTCGGCCGGGAAGTTGGGTGCCAGGAACAGGACTCTCATCCGAGCTCCACCCGCACGGTCTCCAGGATCCGCTCCAAGGCGCGGATCACGGTGCCCGTGTCCTCGTGACGGACGATGGCGTAGCCCTCGCCCTCGTAGCTACTCGAGCGAGGCTGGCCGCGACGCGGAAGCTTGGCCTCCACGACCACGTCCCCGACCGCCGCTTGGGCCTTCTCTAGCCCGCGGACGGCCGCCACCCGCTCTCCCTTGCCCTGCCCGCGCAGATAGACGGCGCCGGCGGCGTACTTCCGATCCGGGCACTCGAAGCCGCCGCCGGCCGCCAGCCGCGCCCAGGCGCGGTAGAGGTCAGCGTCGTAGGCGTAGCTCATGAGCGTCACGAACTGCGCCCCGGGCGGCCGCGCGCCGACCTCCGAGATCACGGCCTGGCCGTCGGCCCGCTCGAACCACTCCATGTGGCTCAGCCCGTCGCGCAGCCCCAGCGCTGGGATCGCGCGCGCCGCCGCCTGGCGGATCGAGGCATACTTGGCCACGTCGCGCGGGAGCAGCACGCACCACTGGACCCAGTCGTTGCGCAGCACCTCGAGCGGCGAGGGGAAGTAGCGCGAGACGCTGCCCCACACCAGCTCGCCGCCGACCACGACCGAGTCGAAGCTGTGCTCGTTGCCGGTCACGAACTCCTCGAGCAGAGTCGGACGCCCCGGCCCGGGCGGAAAGTGCGTGAGGGCCTCCTCGAGCTGCTTGGCGCCGTCGAGGCGGAAGGTCCCCTTGGCGCCGGCGCCGGCGGGCGGCTTCATGACGAGCGGGAAGCCGACCTGCTGGGCGAAGGCGCGGGCCTCGGCCGCCCCGTGCACGAGCTTGTGTCGGGCGCAGGGGACGCCGGCCGCCTGGAGCGCGTCCTTCATGCGGGCCTTGTCGCGGAAGTTCAGCGCCGCCTCGGCGCTCAAGCCGGGCAAGCCCAGCTCCTCGCGGGCGATGGCCAGCGGCACCTGCAGCTGCTCCAGCACACCCATCACGCGCTCGACGGGGCCCATCTGCTGCTCGAGACCGCGCACGCCACGCACGATCGAGGCCGGGTCGAGGGGGTCGCGGACCTGCCAGTGGCCCGCCAGGTTGCGCGCCACGTCCGGTCCGAGCCGATCGATGGGGTCCCGCGAGATCACGCCGACCCGCACACCCCTGAGCTTGAGCGTCGCCCGCAGGAAGCGGAGCGAGGTCTCGAACACGAAGGGCAGCACGAAGGCGACGTTGCGCACGGAGGACCTGCGAGGAGGCGTCCAGGAGCCGGTTGGAGGTGAGACCGGGGAGGGCCCCGGAGAAGGGCCGAGAGGGTATCTAGGAACCTGGGCGCGGGCCAGCCCGGGAAAGGATTTCTGACCCCCGCCGGGCTGGGCCGAGGCTGGCCCTCTTGGCTGGTCCTTGACGCAGCGAGGGCCCGCTCAGGACCAGTCGAAACTCAGCCTTGCCCGGCGCTAAGGAGGGCCCACAATGCGCGCCCATTCCACCCGGAGGTCGCGGAAGTGCACGTCATCTTCGTCGAGCCCGCCTTCCCCAGTAACCAGGCCCAATTCGTGCGGGCCCTCAAGCAGGTCGGCGCCACCGTCAGCGCCATCGGCGAGGCGCCCTATCACGCGCTCCCGAGCAAGCTCAAGGAGTGGCTGACCTGGTACGAGCAGGTCCCCACGGTCTGCGACCTGGGGTCCATGTATCAGGCCACGCGCAAGCTCCAGCAGCGGGGCTGGATCGACCGCCTCGAGGCCGTCGTCGAGGCCCACGTGCTCGTGACCGCCGAGGTGCGTGAGAAGTGCGGGATCCCGGGGACCAGCCTCGAGACCACGCACGCCTGCCGCGACAAGCCCACGATGAAGGAGATCCTCCGCCGCAAGGGGATCCCCTGCGCCGCCTCGACGGGCGCCTCGACCCCCGAGGAGGTCAAGGCCTTCATCGACGACGTCGGCTACCCGATCATCGTCAAGCCGCGCGACGGCGCGGGCGCGGCCGGCACCTATCGGATCGACAACGAGGCCGACTACGACCGCGTGATGATCGAGAGCGGGCTGGCCGAGCGCAGCTTCCCGGTCGCCGTCGAGGAGTTCCTCAGCGGGCACGAGGGCTTCTGGGACACGATCACCCACCGCGGCAAGATCCGGCACGAGTTCATCAGCCACTACTACCCCAACGTGCTGCACGCGATGCGCACCCGCTGGATCTCGCCCCACATCTGCGTGACCAACCGGATCGACTCGCCCGGCTACGACGCGGTCAAGAAGCTGGGCCGCCAGGTCCTCGAGGCGCTGAACATCCACACCGCGGCCACTCACATGGAGTGGTTCATGACCCCCAAGGGGCTGATGTTCAGCGAGATCGGCTGCCGCCCGCCCGGCGTCGGCGCCTGGGACCTCTACAACGTCGCCAACGAGATGGACCTCTACGCCGAGTGGGCGCGGATGGTCTGCAGCCTGCCCCCGCGGGACTTCCCCTCGCGCCGCTTCGCCTCGGGCCACGTCAACCTGCGCCCCACCCGCAACGGGCGGATCGTCGGCTACGAGGGCAAGGACGCCCTCTTCCGCGACCTGGGCGGGTTCATCACCGAGTCGCACTTCCCGCCCGTGGGCAGCCCCACGATGCCGGTGGAGTCGGGCTACAAGGCCAACGCCTGGGTCCGCTTCAAGCACCCCGACTACGACACCCTGCGCGAGATGCTGACCCGCGTCGGCGAGCGCGTGAAGGTCCACGCCGGCTAGCGCTCAGGCGAGACGCCCCAGCGAAAGCAGCGCAGCCCCGGGTCTCTCCGGGGCTGTCGTCGTTCGTGCCTGGACTCGGAGTCCGGGCTAGCGCTGCTTGCGGACCACCAGCTTGGGCTGTCGCTCGAGCTTGGCCTCGAGGCCCGAGCGCCTGAGCGCCTCCTTCAGCGCGGCCTCGAGCTCGCTCGCCTCGAGCTTCAGCTCGGGCTCCTTGCCGGCCACGAGCTCGCAGGAGCTGACCCGCCCGTCGGCGCGCAGCAGCTTCTGGAGGCGCCTGGCCTCGCCGGCCAGCGCGATCAGCGCGGCCGGCAGAGCGTTCAGCGTGCCTGACATGAGACCCCCCTCGCTGCTGGCGTAGACGACGCGCTTGGCGAGGCTCCCATTCAGCGCTCCTTCCAAGCGTCGGCGAGGAGGTCCAGCCAGGGCCGCACCTGCCCGCTGCCCAGATCGGCGTGCTGCGAGCGCAGCAGCGCGTCGAGGTCCGGCGTCGGGTCCTCCCCGTGGCGGAGCACGTGCTCGGCCGTGAGCAGGAGCGACTTGGCGCGCAGGAGCTCGCTGGCGTCGGCCCGCGGCTCGCAGCGGTCGAGCACCTCGAGGGCCTGGTGGATCCAGGCGCCGACCAGGAGCGCCCGGCTCTGCTCGGGGTCGTCCCCCAGCCGCGCCCGGCGCTCGGCCAGGGGCAGGGGCGCGCCCTCGCGCGCGCGCTCGAGGAGGCGCCCGGCCTCGCTGAAGGCGGGGTCGGGCTGGCTCGAGTGCTCGAGGGCGAGGTGGGCCCTCGCCCGCGCGCAGAGGGCGGCGGCCGAGGTGGGCGCCGCCACCAGAGCCCGCTCGAGGACCTCCCCCGCCTGGGCGCAGTCGCCGCGGGAGAGCTCCTCCTCGCCCAGCGCGAGGAGGGTCGGGGCGTCTCCGGGGCGGACCAGGAGGGCCTCGCGGTAGCTGGGGCGCGGGTCCTCTCCCAGGGCGGCCAGGGCGTGACCGCGCAGGCGCCACACCCAGGGCAGGTCCGGGTCGTGATCCAGGATCGCGTCGCAGCGCGCGACGCACTCTCGCGGGGCTCGCGAGGCGAAGGCGTCCAGCGCGCGCGCGAAGGGCGCGTGCCACCCCACCACGTGGGGGCCGACCTCGCGGGCGGCTTCGAAGGCGATCAGCGCCTGCTGGAGGTAGCCCTGCGTGACCTCGAGGTGATCGAGCCCGCTCACGAAGTCCAGCTCACGCGCAGGCTGCTCCTGCTCCCACAGGGCGAGGCGCAGGTAGAGCTCGCCCAGTTCGCGCTGGGCCCAGCCCTGGTCGCTGAGGCGATCCACGCTCCGCTCCAGGTCCTCGAGCGCGGGTCCGTAGCGCCCCAGGCGGAGGGCGGCTTGCCCGCGCACGAAGCGCAGCCAGGCCAGGTCGGGGTGCTCGCGCAGGAGCGCGGTCAAGCGCGCGTGGAGCTGCACCAGGGGCTCGCGCGGCGGGGGGCTGCTGCGCCGGCCTCGGGCCGTGTCGAAGTCCGCCAGGGTGTGGCTGGCGGCCAGCGCCAGCGCGACCTGGTCGAGGCCGAGGGGCTGCGCGCGCCCCGGCGGCAGCGCGGTCCCCTCGAGGTAGTGGTCGAAGGCCTCGATCAGGGCGGCCATCGAGGGGAAGCGCGCGCCGCGAGCCTTCTCGAGGCAGCGGAGCGCGATCGCCTCGAGGGCCGGCGGGATCGAGGGGTCGAGTTCGCGCGGCGGGCGCGGGTCCTCGCGCAGCACGGCGGTCAGGGTCGTGAGCAGGGTCGGGCGCGCGAAGGGGCGCACGCCGGTCAGGAGGGCGTAGAGGGTCGCGCCCATCGCGTAGACGTCGGTGCGGGCGTCGACGCGGGCGGACTCGCCGCGGGCTTGCTCGGGGGCCATCAGGTCCGGGGTCCCGACCACGGTCCCCTCCTCGTCGAGGTCGAGCCCGTAGAGGTCGTGGGCGATCCCGAAGTCGGTGATGTGGGGTCGCCCCTCGGCGTCGAGGAGCAGGTTCTCGGGCTTGATGTCGCGGTGCACGATCCCGCGCCCGTGCGCGGCCGCGAGCGCGTCGGCGACCTCGCGCAGGACCTCCACCAGCCGGCGCGGCGCGAGCTTGGCGTCCTCGAGGTTCCCGCCGGGGAGGAACTCCATCGCGATGTAGTAGTGCCCGGCGTGCAGGCCGAGCTCGTAGACCTCGACCACCGCCGGGTGGTTGAGCTGAGCCGCGAAGCGCGCCTCGCGGCGGAAGCGCGCCACCTCGGGGGGCCCCGCGTTGACGAGGAACTTGAGCGCGACCAGGCGCTCGAGCTCGAGGTCCGTCGCGAGGTAGACCACCCCGAAGCCGCCCTGCCCCAGGCAGCGCTCGAGGCGGTACTTGGCGGGGGCCTCCACCGCGGGGGCCCCCTCCGGGGCCGGCGGCACCTCCCGACCCAAGGGGCGGGTGATCGCGCGCCGCAGCTCGTCCTCCTCGTCGAGGGGGACGTCGTCGATTCCCGAGAGGTCGACCCTCAGGATCTCGCGGGTGCTGTCACGGGTGGGCCCTTCGCTCACGAGCCCCAGTGTGCCACCAGAGGCGGCTCAGAAGTAGCGCCTGCGGGTCGGCTTGGGGGCGCGCTCGGGCTTCGGCGCTGCTGGAGCAGCCGGCAGCGCGACGCCCGTCTTGGGGTCGACCCGCAGGTCGAGGCGCTCGTGGTCGTCGGTGTAGAACACGAAGCCGTAGAACATCTCGTGGTAGGTCTGCTCGCCCCAACGCACCCGGTCCTTGGGGTCTGGGTTGTAGGGGTTGAACGCGGAGTTGTCGAAGTGGCCCTCGACGGTCAGCCGGGTGCCCTTGGGCAGGCGCACCTTGCCCTCGGGCAGGCGATAGGCCAGCTGCCAGTCGAAGCTGTAGTTGGGGATCGTGAGCAGGGTCTCGCGCTCCTGCTTGCCCGGCCGGGTAGCGAGGAAGCTCATGTCCTTCCCGCGCAGGTGCATGTGGCTGAAGAGCGCGATCAGGGTCGCGTCGTGGCGGAGGGTCCGGCTCGCCTTGACCGGGTGCGCGGGCGCGAAGGGCGCGATCGCGAACTTTCGCGCCGAGACCTGGACGTGGTGCAGCTGCTTGGTGACGGGCTCACGGGGGTAGCGGAGGCCGACCGAGATCTGGTCCTTCTCGGGCTTGCCGGTGGTCACGTAGTGGACCTGAAGCACCAGCATCGAGCCCGCCGGGATCTTGAAGGCCACGCCCTTGGGGAGCTCCATCGCGGAGCCTCCCGGCACGAGCCCCGTGATGAAGCGGACCTTCTTGCGGTCCTGGTCGAGGAAGTCGAAGGCCGCCAGGTTGCAGTGGTGCACGACGCGCGGGTTGCTGGGGCGGATCTGGACGCGGGAGACCCAGGTGTCCTCGGCGAACACGTGCGGCAGGACCACGTAGCGATAGGGCACGTAGCCCTGCGCGGGGAGCTCCTCCTCGACCGGCGCCGGCAGCACGAAGTCCGGCTCGCCGATCTGCCAGGCCTTGGGATCGGGGAAGGTCGGGGCAGCGGGCAGCCGCTTGAGGTCGCCCGAGGGGCAGCCCGCGGCGACCCAGGCCTGGATCGTGTCCTTCTCATCCGCGCTGAGCGTGCGGCGGTTGCTGAAGCTGCCGTGGGAGTCGCTCGCGAACCAGGGAGGCATGCGTCCCTGGCGCACGACCTCCGCGATCATCGCCCCGTTGGCCTTGGCCCGCTCGAAGCTCAGCAGCGAGAAGGGGGCTTGGGTGCCGGGGCGGTGACACTCGACGCAGCTGCGCCAGAAGATCGGCGCGACGTCGGCGGCGAAGGTCGGCGCGCGCTCCCGACGGGTCGGGAGCGCGGGGCTGAGCTTGCAGCCGTCGACGGGAGTCTCCTCGACGCGGACCTTCTGCCCCGCCAGCACGTCGCTGATCGCCTCGCGCAGGTCGTGCCGGCTGACCTTGGGGCGCACCCCGCCCAGGCGGTACTGGTCGTCGATCCGTCCGCGGTAGCGCAGCCGCTCTTCGCCGTCGAGGACGACCACCGCCCCGCTGCGGTCCACGCCGAGCTGCGCGGCGAGGCGCGCGTCGTAGTCCTTCACGAAGGGGAAGGCGGCGTCGACCTCGAGCGCCTGCGTCGCCATGGCCCGGATCGTGTCCCCGGGCCCGACGTTGACCGCGACCACGGCCACGCCCTTGGCGCGCAGCTCACGCTCCAGCTTGGCTACGCGCGGCAGGTAGCGCTGAACGAGCGGGCACTCGACCGTCGTGAAGTAGAGGACGTAGGCCTTGGCGTCCCCGAGCTCACCCAGGGTGCGCGGCAGGTAACGAATGTCGATCAGCTCGTGCTCGCCGAGGGCCTCGCCGAAGGCGAGCGGCCTGGGCGCGTCCTCGGCGCGGCACAGGCCAGGGCCTGCGAGCGCGAGACACAGGAGCGCGAGGGCGAAGCGGGAGCGGTTCATGCGAACTCCAAAAGACGACCTGCGGGTCACGTTATGTGAGACCTTAGCGAGTGAGGCCCGCCAGGTCACCCTTCTGCCTCCGCGAAGTCCGTGCGCATTCCTAAGCCCTGAGCTGTCCGGCTGCTTCCCTCCCTCGGGGGCCAGGAGGAGTTCAAACCGCTGGTCGTTGATAGGAGCGAGAAAAGCTCGCGTGAGCCCCTGACCCCCGCGGCGTCGAAGACCAGGTCGCGGGCGGTTGGAGGAAACACGTGGAGCACCTGTCGCTGTGCCCCTTTTGCGGGGCCCTCAGCCCCAGTGGACCGGAGGTCTGGCTGAGCAACGATCCGCCAGCGTGCAGCGTGTGCCGCAGGACCAGCGCCACGCTCCCGCCCCACCTGCGCTACCTGCTCTGCAGCGAAGGGAGCGGAGCGGGTGAGCTCCACCGGCTCAGCGGGACCGTGCTCGCCATGCCGTCGAGCTTGCGCCCCGAGCGCCTCCTGATCGAGCTCCAGCGGGCGGGGGTGCCCCTCGTCCGCCAGCTGCGAGCGGACCCTGCCCTCGTCCCGGCCTGCGAGTCGCCTCGCCCTGCCCCCTGCGCCCGGCCCCCGGCGGATCCGCGTCACTTCCTCGGCTTCCTCCGGCGCGCGCCGCGCTACGCGGGTCGAGGCGTATGGCCCCGCGACGATCGCGGGGTGTGCTTCGCGCTCTTCATTTCGCTCGGGATCCTCGTGCTCGCCGCGGGAAAGTGGGCCTTCCTGGGCCACCTCTGGGGACCGGGTCCCAGCCTCGCGTCCTTCCTGACCCTGGGCGCGCTGCTCTCCTTGCCCCCGCTGCTCTATGAGCTGCGCCGCCTCCTCCGTCAGCCCTTCCTGCTCGTCTCCTCGGACCGCGTGGTCTGGCGGGACGTGCTCGGTCGAAGCGGACGAATCGAGCTCGCGGACCTGCGCGCCCTGACGGCGACCTTCGAGACCGCCCCTCACGTCCGCACCGAGGTCCCGACCGAGCACCTCCGGATCGAGCTGACCGGCGCGCGAGGGGACGCGGTGATCGCCGCGCCGAACCTCAACTGGCTCGATCCTCTCGCGCTGCACGTCCCCCCCGAGCAGCGCTGCCTGCCACTCGACGACGAGGTCTGAGCCTCGTAGCGTGGCGCCATGCGCACGCGCTTCGCCCTCCCCCTCCTGCTCCTCCTCGCTCCCGCCTTCGCCCAGGACCAGCCTCGGGAGGAGGACTGGCGAGAGCGGATCCCCGAGGCCCTGCGAGTAGAGGTCCTGCGGGTCGAGCGGGACGCGACGGTCAAGACCAGGATCCCGGCGCGCGACGTCGAGAGCAGCCCGGCGGTCTACCGCTATCTGCTGACCCACTTGCCCCAGTCGGCGCGCTGGCTGCGCTCCCTGAAGCTCGGGGACTACGCCATCGAGGACCGGCCCAAGGGTCGCTTCCACATCGACGATCAGGCCGGGGCCGTCGCCCTCGGTGAGCGGGCGCTCGACGAACCCGGTCGGCTCTGCGTCGTCGCCCGCGGTCGGCTCGAGGTGCGGATCCTGCCGCGAATTCGCGGCACGGGAGTGATCCTGGTCACCTACCCGCGCGTCGCGCGCCCGGCCCAGGGTGAGCGACCCGCGCGCCAGGTGTTGCGCTGCGGCGCCGAGGTGGCCTTCCGCGTCGAGAGCGAGGTCCTGCATCGGCTCAGCCGCCCGATCCGCAGCGTGCTCGCGCGCGTGCTACGCAGCAAGATGGCCGACCTGGTCGCGGCCGCCACGGGCCTGGCCGAGGCGATTCACCAGGACCCCAGCGCGGTCTATCGCCGCCTGGAGCGGGCCAAGGCGAGCGAGGAGGACTTGGCCGCCTTTCGCCGCCAGTTCCTCGTGTTCTGAGGCCGCGGCGCGGGCGCGGCGCGGGGGCTAGAGCGAGAAGCCGAACACGCGCGCGGCGTTGCGCGCGGTGGCTGCGAACACCTCGGCCTCAGGCTCTCCGCGCAGCTCGGCGATCTTGCGCGCGGTGTGGACCACGAAGGCCGGCTCGCAGCGCTTGCCGCGCAGGGGCACGGGCGACATGTAGGGGCAGTCCGTCTCGACCAGGAGGTGGTCCTGGGGAATCGCCTGGGCGGCCTCCTGGACCTCCGTGGCCTTCATGAAGGTCACGACGCCCGTGAACGAGACCCCGAACCCGCGCTCCACGAACCCGAGCGCCTGTCGCGCGTTTCCGGTGAAGCAGTGGGCGACCCCCCGCAGCACACCGCCCCCCCCCGCGCCGGCCTCGTCGAGGATGCCCAGGGCTTCGTCGTAGGCGTCGCGGATATGGAGGACCACGGGCAGGTCGAGCTCGCGCGCCAGCGCGAGGTGCTCGCGGAACACGGCCCGCTGGACGTCCCGCGGAGAGTGGTCGTAGTAGAAGTCCAGCCCGCACTCGCCGATCGCGAGGACGCGCGGGTGGCGGGCGAGCTCGCGCAGCCGGGCGGGGGTCTCCTCGTCCCAGTGTTTGGCCTCGTGCGGGTGGAGGCCGACGGTGGCGTAGACCAGCTCGGGCTCGGCCTCGGCCAGGGCCAGGCTGGCCTCGCTGCTGGCGAGGTCGCAGCCGACGTCGATCATCGCGGCCACCCCCGCCGCTCGGGCGCGGCTCAGGACCTCGGCGCGGTCCTCGTCGTAGCGGGAGGTCGAGACGTGGCAGTGGCTGTCGACGATCACGGGCGAAGTCTACCCGCCTGACATGCGTTGACACCCCTCATGGGAGCGTCCGACCGGAGCCGTATGACAAGGGCCGTGAACCAGGTCGAGCCAGGGTGCCGCGCGGGGCGTTTCAGGGGGAGCTTCCTCCTGGCCGGTCTCTGCCTGCTCGCTCTCTTGGGCTCTCCGGCCCGCGCTCAGCGCGTGGGAGGTCCTCGACCTGCCGACCCGGCTCCGCTCAGTAGCCGCAGCCGCGCCGAGTCCCAGCTCCACGTCGAGGTGGAGGCGGCCCGGGTGGAGCTGCTGCGCCGCCCGGGTGAGGGTGGTCAGCAGGACGTCGCGGTCTATCTGCCCGACGACACCATGGACGTGCGGGCCAAGGGACGCAGGCTGGTGACCCGCAGCGGCAGGCCCCCCGTCAGCCAGCGCTTCGAGGTCCGGGCGGAGGCCTTGGCGGCCTTCTTGCTGCCGATCTCGCCCTCGGAGGGCGGAGTGGTCGGGCTGCCGGTTACCGGGCTCTACGCGCGCGGCTTCGTGCGGGTGGAGGTCGAGACGGATCAGGTGGGGCGCTACGTGATCGAGGCGGAGGAGGTGTTCCTCGACTTCCGCCGCGAGCGGGCCTACGTCCGCCAGGGCATCGTGCGGGCCCGCTCGGGCCAGGGCGGAGGGATCCTGGGCGCATCGCGCTTCGTCCTGGCCGCGGAGCGTCTGCGCGCCGAAGGCACGGGCCGGATCGTGGCGGAGGGGGCCAGCGCCACGGTCTGCGCCTACACCCGCCCGCTGTGGGCGATCGCCGCCGACCGAATCGAGGTCGCCCCGAGCGAGCCCCCCCCTGCCCTCCCCTCCACGCTCGCGGCCTTCGGTGGTCTAGCGGGCGCGGCCAGCGCTGGCCTTCGCGGGGGACGGGGTCGCTTGCTCTCCCAGGCCGCGGGCGGTGGGCAGCAAGGGCCCCTGGCGAGGCGCTGGACTCCCGTCGCTGGTTCGGACGCGGTCCTGCGGGGCACGACTCCCGGCTATCGCCTCGGGGCCGAGGGGATTCACCTCCGACTCCTGCCTCCGGGCGTGGGCCTCCGCGAGCCCCTCGCGACCCCCAGGATCCCTTTCCTGGGCTGGGACACTGGCTGGCCTCTGCCGACGGTCCGAGTCGGGACCTCGAGTCGTCTCGGCACCTTCGCGACCCTGGGCCTGAAGAGCGAGCTCACGCGCCTCAAGAGCGACGCCTTCGGCGAGCTCCGCGTCGGAGGCGAGGGACGCGCTGAGTACTTCGAGCGCCGCGGCTCCGGCGGCGCCCTGGGGGTGGACTGGACGCGGCGGGACTCGGGCCAGCGAAAGGGAGAGGGTTTCCTGCGGGCCTATGGCATCCGCGACCGAGCCGATCAGGACCGCGTCGGAACGCCGATTCGCAACGAAGGTCGCTTCTGGCTGCGCGGCCTGGTGCGGGAGCAGCTGCCTGGCAAGGTCCAGCTCGACGCCGAGGTCAGTCGGGTCTCTGACCGGGGCATGTTGCTGGAGTATTTCCGCACCGTCGCGCAGACGGAGAAGGAGCAGGAGACCTACGCCTACCTTCGCGGCGCCTGGGACGATCTCGGGGTCCGGCTGATCGGGCGGACGCGGATCAACGACTGGCAGACCCAGGTCGAGCGCACCCCAGAGGCGCGGCTCGACTGGATCCTGCATCCCATTGTGGTCTCCCCTGACTGGGGGGGGCTCTACCTGGACGTCTCCTCTCGAGCCGGGCATCTCAGGCTCCGTCCTGCCGACGCCAGCGGCCGTCCCAGCTACCGCGCCTGGCGAGCCGATCTGCAAACCACGCTCTCGGCCAAGACCTCGCTCGGCCCCTTCCAGGTGCGAGGCTGGGCGGGTGTCCGGGAGACGGCCTGGAGCGATCGGATCGACGAGCAGCACTCCATTGACCGCTTCGCTGCTCTGGCGGGCTGGAACGTCAGCACGGTCTTGTGGCGTCGTTTCTCCACTCCCTTCGGCGTCCTCCGCCACGAGATCGTTCCCGAGGCGGGCACGCGCCACGTGTTTGGCGTGACCGCCGACCCCGAAGCGCTCTTGTCCTTCGACGAGGTCGAGGAGCTCCGTCCGACCGACGAGGTCTTCCTGCGCCTCCGAACTCGTCTCTTGACCGACATCGCCGCGCGCCAGCGCAAGCTGGCGGACCTCTCCATCGAGGCGGTGTATCTGCTGCGGGACCAGGGGGTCGACGTCGGTCGTTCCTGGCTGCACCTCCGCTACGACCTGAGGCTGAACCTCAGCGACTGGTTCTCACTCCGCGGTCGCGCCGAGCAGGACGTCAATCGCGGCACCCTTCGCGACCTCAGCGTCAGCGCCACCTTCAGCGGAGCCCTTCTGCCAGGCGCCTTCCGCGACCTCCAGGCCACCCTCGGCTACCGCGAGATCTACACCGACCGCCTCAAAGTCGAGGCGATCAATTGGGGGGTGACCTGGAAGCTGACCCCCGCCTGGGGCATCGCGCTCGAGCAGCAATACGACTTCTTCTCCGGCGAGTTCCTCCGCCACAGCGGCCGCCTGATCCGCTACTTCCAGGGCTTCGCCTTCGAAGTCAGCGTCAGCAACGACCCTCAGCAAGACGACACCTCGGTCTCCTTCTCGGTCGCCCCCGTCTTCGACGCCGCCCGAGACCCCTTCCTCGGCGACCGCCGCGCCCAGCTCTACCCCAACTAGGACCTCGGACCCAACCGAGGGTTGTGTCCAGCAGCCCGGCGCTGGCCCGCGCGAACCTGACCGCCCGGGACCTCGGACACAACCGAGGGTTGTGTCCAGCTTCCCCGCGCTCGCCCGGGCGACCCAGCCCCGCCGCTGCCCCGCGCCTGCCGCCGCGACCCGCGGGGCGTACGTAGCTCTTGTGTCCAGCAGCCCGGCGCTGGCCCGCGCGAACCTGACCGCCCG
>MDTG01255979.1_pt1 | contig 21474 bp, 22 predicted proteins | sample 811421 | NCBI WGS metagenome assembly MDTG01 (sample SAMN05326645, study PRJNA326480) | marine metagenome | isolation source: seawater | place: Pacific Ocean: South East | collected 2011 | reverse complement strand
GTACGGAGATGGAAACTACACTAGAGATTGGCTATATGTACTAGATCATGCAATTGCCATGGATTTAGTATTTCATAAAGGAATTAATTCACAAACTTATAATATTGGTGGGTTTAATGAGTGGAAAAATATTGACTTAGTTAAATTACTTTGTAATTTAATGGACGCCAAACTTTCTCGAAAATTAGGATCTTCTGAAAAGTTAATTACTTATGTAAAAGATAGGCCTGGACACGACTTAAGGTATGCTATTGATTCAACTAAAATTAATAGAGATTTAGGATGGAAACCAACTGTTACATTTGAAGAAGGTTTAGCTAAAACAATAGATTGGTATTTTGATAATTCAGAATGGTTAAAAAATGTTTCCTCTGGTGAATACCAAAATTATTACAAATCTTAAATTAAAGAAATATTTATGAAAGGAATAATTTTAGCAGGCGGATCAGGAACAAGGCTTTACCCTTTGACAGTCTCTGTTAGTAAACAGCTGTTACCTATTTATGATAAGCCTATGATTTATTATCCATTTTCTGTATTAATGTTAGCAGGGATTCGTGAAATATTAATTATTACAACCCCAAGGGATAAAGAATCTTTTGAAAAACTTTTAGGAAACGGATCTGATTTTGGGTGTAAAATTGAATATGCAGTCCAAGCACAACCAAATGGGCTAGCCGAAGCTTTTATAATAGGAGAAACTTTTATTGGAGATGATAAAGTTGCCTTAATATTGGGAGATAATATTTTTTATGGGATTGGATTTGGTTCTTTATTGAGAAGTAAGATAAACATCGATGGTGCTGCTGTTTTTGCACTTCCAGTTAATGACCCTGAGCGATATGGTGTTGTTGAATTTAATAAAGAAAAAAAAGTTATTAGCATTGAAGAAAAACCTATTAAACCAAAATCAAACTACGCAGTTCCCGGCTTATATTTTTATGATAATAATGTTGTAAAATATGCAAAAAAAGTTAAGCCTTCATTTCGAGGTGAAAAGGAAATTACTTCATTGAATCAAATATATCTAAAGAAAAATAAGCTGCAAGTAGCAATTATGAATCGTGGAATGACATGGATGGATACTGGGACTGTAGATGCTCTAGATTCAGCTATTGAATTTGTTAGAGTGATTGAAAAGAGAACAAATAAAAAGATCGCATGTTTAGAAGAGATAGCATACTTACATGGTTTTATTAATAGAAAACAACTATTGAAATCCGCTGATAAATATGGTAAAAGTGGTTACGGAGATTATATTAAAAAATGTGTGTAATGATAAAAGGAGTCAAACTTATTGACTTGCCAAAAATTAAAGATCTAAGAGGGAATTTAAGTTTTTTCGAAGATAGTAACCAGATTCCATTCGATATAAAAAGAACTTATTGGATTTATGATGTTCCCGCTGGACAAGTTCGAGGAGGTCATGCATTTAAAAAATCAAAAGAATTCATTGTGGCATTATCTGGTAGTTTTAATGTTGTTCTAAACGATGGAAATAGTATGGTTACATACAATTTAAATAGATCATCTAAAGGTCTTTATATTCCTAATTTAATATGGAGAAATCTAGAAAATTTCTCTACAAATAGTTTGGCGCTAGTAGTCTCAAATATTGAATATAATTCACAAGATTACATTAGAAATTTTAAGGAATTTAAAACTTTAAAAATTGAAAAATAATACAGTTTTTGAATGCGCTATAGTTAACCTTTCAAAAGTACATAATAGTGCTGGAAATATTACTGTTTTGGAAAATGGATCTAATATTCCATTTGAAGTTAAAAGAATTTATTATCTCTATGACGTTCCTGGTGGTGAGGGGAGAGGAGGGCATGCACATTATAATTTAGAACAATATATTGTTGCTGCTAGTGGTGCTTTTGATGTTGTATTAGATGATGGTACCAACAAAAGAAGAGTTACATTGAATAGGCCATATGTGGCTTTGCATATTGTGCCAGGTTTATGGCGAGAATTAGAAAATTTTTCATCTGGGTCTATTAGTCTAGTATTGGCATCTCAGAAATATACGGAAAATGATTACATTAGAAATTATCAAGAATTTTTAAATTTAAAAAAATGAAATATTTTTGTCATCAGCTTTCAGATGTACAATCCAGATCTATTGGAAATGATACTAAAATTTGGCAATTTTCAGTGGTGCTTAAAAATGCTAAAATTGGAAAAAATTGTAATATAAATGCTCAAGTTTTTATAGAAAATGATGTCGTCATTGGTGATAATGTTACTATAAAAAGTGGTGTGCAAATATGGGACGGTTTGAGGCTTGAAAACAATGTATTTATTGGCCCAAATGTTACTTTTACAAATGATTTAATCCCTAGATCTAAAGTTTACCCCGAAAATTTTTTAAATACAATAATTAAAAAAAGTGCATCAATCGGAGCAAACTCAACTATTATAGGAGGAATTACAATAGGAGAATATTCTATGGTTGGTGCAGGTTCTGTTTTAACAAAATCAGTCAAGAAAAATGAGCTTTGGTATGGAAATCCTGCATCAAAGAAAGGTTATATAACAGATGATGGAGTAATTCTTAATTTAGAATTAAGGTCTGTAAATACAAATGCTGAATACATTTGGTTTAAAAATAAACTTAAAAAAATAAATGATTAATTTTTTAGACTTACAAAAATTAAATTCTCAATATGAGAAAGAATTAAAAGAAGCTGCAAATAGAGTTATTGATTCTGGATGGTACTTATTAGGTAAAGAACTCGAAAGTTTTGAGCAATCTTATGCTGATTTTTGTCAAGTTAAATATTGCTTTGGTGTTGCTAATGGTCTTGATGCATTACGTCTTATATTTAAAGCTTATATACAAATGGGGGTAATGGAAAAAGGCGATGAAGTAATTGTACCAGCAAACACATATATTGCTTCTGTTTTAGCTATTTCTGATAATGGTCTAAAACCTGTTTTTTTAGAACCTAAAGAACATACTTATAATTTAGATAGCGATAATATTGAAGCTTCAATCAACACTAAAACAAAGGCAGTTTTAACTGTTCACTTGTATGGTCAAATTTCTACTGATCAAAACATGATAAATCTATGTAAAAAACATAACCTAAAATTGATTGAAGATGCAGCACAGTCTCATGGAGCTGTTTGGAATGATAAAGTGTCAGGTGGAATCGGAGATGCTGCTGGGCATAGTTTTTATCCAGGAAAAAACTTAGGTGCTTTAGGTGATGCTGGTGCAGTGACTACTAATGATGGTGAATTAGCAAAAGTAATAAGTGCATTAAGGAATTATGGTTCTTTTGTAAGATACGAAAATCAATACAGAGGTTTAAACTCGCGTTTAGATGAAATACAAGCTGCATTTCTTAAAATAAAATTAAAATACATTCAAAAAGATATAGAAAACAGAAGAAAAATAGCCAATTATTATTTAGACAATATAACTAATTCACAAATAACTCTCCCAACTGTTTTGAATAAAAACGCCCATGTTTGGCATTTGTTTGTAATAAGGTTAAAAAATCGTGAAAAATTACAAAAATACTTATCTAAAAAAGGAATAAATACTTTAATTCATTATCCAATACCTCCTCACAAACAAAAAGCATATTCCAAATTATTTAATTTGTCATTACCTATTACCGAATTAATACACAAACAGGTCCTCAGTTTACCAATTAGCCCAGTATTAACAAAAAAAGAAGATTTCAAAGTAATTGAAACTGTGAATCGATTTAAAGTTTAAAAATTAAATGTTAAAATTAGTAAAGGAATTATTTAATTTATTAACCTACAGTCAGAGGAAAAGGTTTTATGTTCTTCAAATTTTAGTAATATTTTCAGCATTTGCTGAAATAATAGGTATTGCCTCTATTGCACCATTTATGTCTTTAGTTAGTGATTTATCTGTAATAGAAAAAAATAGTTTTTTGTCATATTTATTTAGTTTGTCAGGTTTAGAAACATATAATGATTTTGTTTTTTTAGTTGGTATTATTGTTCTAATGGGCTTAATAACCTCAACTATAATCTCAATAGTAGCTACTAAAAAGTTAGCTATGTTTGCATCAAAAGTTGGAACTGAAAATGCAGACAGACTTTTTATCCATTACTTAAGGCAAGACTGGTTATTTCATTCTTCTGGTAGTAGTGCTCAATTAATAAAACAGATAGCTAATGAAGCTGTACGTGTTACAGATTTAGTCATTCTTCCATTGATTTTAATGAATTCAAAAATTGTAATGGTTTTTTTTCTTATTCTTGCTATTTTAATCTACGATCCAATTATTGCAATTTCAGGTTTTTTTCTTTTTAGTTTTTGTTATTATGTTATTTTTTCTTTCGCTAAAAATAGATTAGCTAAAAACGGAAAAACTCTTTCTGATGTAGCTACTGATAGGTTTAGATTAATGAATGAAGCATTTGGTGGAATTAAAGATGTTTTAATATTAAACAGGAGAGAATCTTTTATTAATAGATTTGAAACTGCAGGAAATAAATTTGCATATGCAAGAGGGAATAATCATGTACTTTGGCAGGTGCCTAGATTTTTTATGGAGCTACTTGCTTTTGGAACTATGATTTCAACCATATTAATTTTTATTGTAGTTGGCGAATCAAATTTGAATGAATTAATTCCTGTTTTATCAGTTTATGTTTTAGCTGCTTTTAAACTTTTACCTGCATTTCAGCAAATATATGCATCTATCGGCCAAATAAAGGGCAATATAGCTGCCTTTGAATCAATTCGTGAAGATCTGTTAGACTCTCATATTAAAAAAAATAGTAAAAATTTAAGAACTAAAACAAACACCAACTCTTTAAAAATAAATTTTCAAAAATATATTTCCTTATTTAATATTTCTTTTAATTACCCAGGAAAATCTAAAATAGCTATTGAAAATCTTACGATGAAAATTCCTGCAAAAAGTGTTGTTGGAATAGTTGGTCCTTCTGGCTCAGGGAAATCTACTTTAATGGATATAATCTTAGGACTTATATCCCCTCAAAAGGGTTTTATTAAGATTGATGATAAACCTCTCAAAAATGAAAATATTTTTAATTGGCAAAAAAGTATTGGATTTGTTGCTCAATCTATTTTTTTGTCAGAGGGATCAATAGCTGAAAATATTGCATTTGGACTACCAAACAATGAAATTGATTTTAATAAAATTAATGAAACCTTAAAACTTGCTAATTTAGAAGAATTAGTTAATTCTTTAGAAAATGGTGTTCATACAAAAGTGGGAGAAAGAGGAGTTCAGCTTTCAGGTGGTCAACGTCAACGTATAGGTATTGCCCGAGCTCTATATCATCAAACAGAAGTTTTTATATTTGATGAAGCAACAAGTTCATTAGATGGTATAACTGAAAAATCTATTATGAATGCTATCAATAATTTTATAGGAACTAAAACAATTATTATTGTTGCTCATCGTTTAAAAACCATTAAAAATTGCGATATTATATTTTTTATTGAAAATGGGAAATTAATCGATCAAGGAACATATGATGAATTAATTGTTAAAAACACTAATTTTAAAAAAATGACAAAATATGCATAATAATATAAAATTATTAGACTGTACCCTTAGAGATGGTGGTTATTATAACAACTGGGATTTTGAAAAGAAATTAGTAGAGGATTACTTATTTGCAATGGATGCTTTAAAAATTGATTTTGTTGAAATTGGATTTAGGTTTTATGAAAATGATGGTTTTAAAGGTGCATATGCGTATAGTACTGACGACTATTTAAAAACACTTTCTGTTCCTGAAGGTTTAAAAAATAAACTTGGCGTCATGGTTAATGGTTCAGACATTTCTAATCCTAAAACTCAAACAGATATTTTAGAACAATTATTTAATCATAAAAGTGAATCTCCTATAACGCTGGTAAGAATTGCATGTCACGTTAAGGCATTTATTGACTGTCTACCTGCCGCTAAATGGTTAAAACAAAAAGGTTATATGGTTGGTTTTAACATAATGCAAATAGCTGATTGTCCCAGTAATGAAATAAAAAATCTTGCTAAAGCTAGTAATAAATACCCTATTGATGTTTTATATTTTGCTGATTCAATGGGGGGGATGAATCCTTCAGACGTTACCATAATTACAAAAGCTTTTAGAGAAGAATGGTCCGGTGATATTGGAATACATACCCATGACAATAAATGCCAAGCGATTTCGAATAGTTTAGAGGCCGTAAAAAATAATGTAAAATGGGTAGACAGTACGGTAACTGGAATGGGTAGAGGACCTGGTAATGCGCAAACAGAGTTTGCCGTATTAGCATTAAAAGATTATCGTTTAAATAGAGGAAACCCAACCAAATTGTTTGAACTAATACAAAAATATTTCAAAAAGTTAAAAGATAAATATTCATGGGGAACAAATCCGTTTTATTATCTGGCAGGTGAATATTCAATACATCCAACATTTATTCAAGAGATGCTTAATGATAATCGTTATAGTGAAGAAGATGTTGTAGCAATAATTGAATATCTAAAAATATATGGAGGAAAAAAATTTAGTTATTCAGCTTTAGAAAATGCAAGAAATTTTTATTCAAATAAAGCCAAAGGAACTTGGGATCCAAGAAATATGATAGAAAGTAAAAAAGTTTTAATTATAGGATCAGGGCCTAGTGCAAAAAAATATCAAAAAGAGATTGAAAATTTTATTAGAACAACTAATCCATTTGTAATAGCATTGAATACACAATCAAACATAAATGAGGAATTAATAGACGCGCATTCCGCATGTCATCCAGTGAGGTTGCTAGCTGATAGTAAAGAACATCTTAAATACCCAAACCCATTAATCATACCAAAATCAATGTTACCTAATGATGTTAAATTAGAATTTAAGAATAAAGAAATATATGATTATGGAATAGAAATAAGCAACAAAGGATTCGATTTTTACAGTAATTACGGACGAATACCCTTTTCATTAGTTATGGCTTATACTTTCGCCATTGCTACCAGCGGAAAAGCTAGTCTTATTTATATGGTGGGATTTGATGGATATGATGATGGAGATCCAAGAAACAAAGAATCAGAAATGATAATTTCAGAATACAATAAATCAAAGAAAGCTGTTGAATTAATTAGTTTAACCCCAACAAAATATAGTTTAAGACAACAAAGTATTTTTTTTAAATACAGATAGAATAGATAAATTATAAACTTTATTAATTGAAAAAAATAAATGTATTTCTTCCATGTAGAAAAGGAAGTGAAAGAGTACCAAAAAAAAATATAAAACCATTTGCACATTATAAAAATGGATTGATAGAATTAAAACTCTATCAATTATTAAATAGTGAGTACATAAACAAGATATTTCTAAGCTCTAATGATGATGAAATTATCTATTATGCTAAAAGTTTATCATCAGAAAAAATAATAATTCATAAACGCTCAGAGGATCTTTCAAGCAGTAATACCAGTACCGATGAATTAATAAATCATGCTTTAGATTTAATAGGTAGTGGAGAAATATTGTGGACACATGTAACTTCACCTTTTATAAATTCCTATACTTATGATGAGATAATACAAGTTTATTTTAAAGAAAAGAAAAAAGGGTTTGATTCTTTAATGACAGCAAATCATTTACATGGTTTCGTTTGGGATAAAGATGGGCCAATAAATTATGAAAGATCTAAAGAAAGATGGCCGAGAACTCAAACCATTATACCATTATTTGAATTGAACAGTGGTGCGTTTATTGCAAACACAGATATTTATAAAAACTTGGGTGATCGAATTGGCAAAAAACCATATACTTATATTTTGGATAAAATAAAAGGCTTTGATATTGATTGGAATGATGATTTTAAAATAGCGGAAGCAATAATTAAATCAAAAGTTTTTGAAAATGAAATCTGATAAATATTCAACAATTGTTTTTGATTGTGATGGTGTTATATTAAACTCCAATAAGATAAAAACAGATGCTTTTTTTAATGCTACAATAAAATATGGGCAAGAAAAAGCAAATGAATTTGTAAATTATCATATCGAAAATGGCGGAATATCAAGATATAAAAAATTTGAGTTTTTTATAACCAAAATCTTAAAGAAAGATTTTGATAAAATTTTGTATTCTGAATTATTAGAAAATTTTTCAAAGTATATTTTAAAAAAATTAATGACTTCTGAGGTTGTAGAGGGGCTAGACGAATTAAAAGATTTTTTTTGTAATTCAAACTGGCTTATTGTATCAGGCGGTAATCAAACTGAACTCAGATCTACTTTTAAAAATAGATCATTAGATACTTATTTTGCAAATGGTATTTACGGAAGTCCTGATTCCAAAGAGGAAATATTAACTCGTGAAATTAAGAATCAAAATATAATATTTCCAGCTCTATACCTAGGCGACAGTAAATATGATTATGCGATTTCGTCAAAACATGGACTAGATTTTATTTTTATTTCTCAATGGACTGAAGTAAAGAATTTTAAAAAATGGTGTGTTTCTAAAAATATAAAACACAAAAAAGACTTAAAAAGTATTCTAAATTGATTATTATGTTATGATTTTAAAAAAAATATCTCAGTTTATACCTCACTTTTTCCTTCCATATTTTAGATTGATAAAAAATATTTTTATTGATTTAAAATCAAAAAATTTGTATCAAATTAAGTTTAATAAATCAAATGAAAATCTGATCGTGCTAGGGAATGGTCCCTCTTTAGACAAAGATTTAGAAAAAATTAAAATTTTAACCAAATCGTCAGATTTTTTTTGTGTTAATAATTTTGCTTGCTCTGACTTATATCAAAAATTTAAGCCTAATAAATACTTGTTTTTGGATGATTATTTTTTTTCAAATGAAGCCCATGATGACTGGGTTCTTAAAAGAAATGAAACTTTTAAAAATATTAATAATAAAACAAATTGGAAGATTCAAATATTTATTCCCTCACATGCGAATATCAAAATTTTTAGAAATCAAATAAACAATCCATATATCCAATTCATTAAATTTAATACTACTGGTATAACAAATAAAAGTTTAAAAATAAACTTCATGTATTTCAACACCGGTTTATTTGGTCCATATCAAGGGAATGTATTAATTTATGCTATATATTTTGGAATTTGGTCAAAATATAAAAACATCAAAATATTTGGAGCTGATTTAAGTCTGCAAGAAAATATCTCAGTTGATCAAAAAACAAATCATCTTTTTATGAATTTCAAACATTTTGGAAACAAAAATATCAGAGAAAAGTTTTTAAAAAATCCAGAGAAAATCCATCCTTTCAAAATGCACGAATTTTTGAACTTGTCTGCAGAAACATTTCATGCTCATTATGTTTTAAGTAAATATGCGAAATCAAAAAAAATAAATATTACAAATAATTCCAACTATTCACTGATAGATTCATATTCAAGAACTTAGAATGAAATTTAATCCAAAAGAAAACAACAAAATAAATTTAAGTGAGGTTACTGTTATTGTAAATAGTTGTGATGCTTACTCTGATGTAGTAGAAATTTTTAAACTTGCTTTAAGAGAATATTGGCCAGACAACCCCTTTAAAGTTGTAATAAATTATGAATCTAATAAAATTCTAAATTATACAAAAAAAGAAAAACTTACTAAAACTTGGGGTGAAAGACTTATTAATATTCTTGAAAAAATAAATACTCCATTCATAATATTGCTTTTTGATGACTTTATTTTAGAGGAAATTGTTGATACAAATAAAATATATTCTGTAATAAATTTACTTAAAAAGGATGTTGAATCGTCCGTTTTTTATCTAAATGCTGCATGCGTAAAGGACCATGATGATGATATGATTAACGATTATAGATTGTTAAAAGATAATGTTAATTATAGACTAAATAGTGTTCCATCAGTGTGGAAAACCGAGGAGTTAGTTCGATATACTGAAAAAATTGATAATCCATGGTCTTGGGAAGTTTTCGGTAGTTACAGAACATTTAATAACAAAAGAAATTTTTATAGTTCAAGCTCACAAACCAAAAATATTTTTAAATTCAACTACAATAAAGGAGGAGCTATATATAGGGGAAAATGGGTTAAAGAAGTTGTTGAAAGTAAAGTACTAAAATACAAATTGAATATTAATTTACAAGATAGGGGTTTTGTGAATTTAGATGAACAATTCAAAAGATCATTTCGATGGAAAGTTGATTTTATTTTATTAGGATTTAGATCTATAGGTTTAAAAATGATGATTTACTTGTACAGATCATTTAAACAAAAATATATTGATTCATAAATGAAAATTTTAAGAAAATTTACTTTTTGTATTTTAGCTTATAATCACAGTCAATTTATACTTGAGCATCTAGAAAGTATAAAATTTCAAGTTTTAAATTATGGAAAAAATACAGATTGCTCGATCATAATAAATGATGATGCCTCGAACGATAATACAGTTGAGTTAATTGATAAATGGTTTATAACCAATAATTTAATTTTTGAGCATATTACTAAAATTTATAATAAAGTTAATAGGGGAACATGTAATGGAGTAATAAATATTTCAAATAAATTAAAAACTAAATATTTCAAATTAACTGCAGCAGATGACGTCTATTCATCAACAAATATTTTTAATTTTTTGAAAAATAATGATCGTTTTTCTTTACTGAGCGGACTGCCTTTAAGATTAGTTGACGGAGTAGTTTCATATTCATTTTTTGAAGTTATTAATTATTTAGCTTCAGCTTATATATATAAAAACGAAAGCTTAATAGATAGATTATCAAATGTTTCAATTGTAAACGCACCAAATTTGTTTTACTCAGAAAAAGATTTTAGAAATCCTAAAATTATTGAATTTTTAAAAAAATTTGATGTTGTAGAAGATTGGCCTCTTCAAATAGCAGTGGCAGTAAATGATAAATCTTCAAATTTAATTTCATCCAAAACAAATATTGTTCTCTACAGAAGAACATCTGGGTCAACATATTTAGTAGCTAATTCTAGATTTGAAAAAGATCAAATTAAAGTATTTGATTATTTAATTGATTACTATAAAAATTTAAATAGACCCTTCAAAGTGATGATGTTAAAAAATAGAAGGTATTTATTTCATAAAAAATCAGTAATATTAAAATCAATTTTCAATTTTCAGCGTTTTATATACTTATTTAAAATTATTTACTTTTTTCCAAATATTTTAAAAAATTATTTTTCACTTCGCTTAAATATAAAAAAAGAACAGATATATTATAATAAATTAAGAAAACAACTATGAAATTTAGTGTTTCATATAACGCACCTATTATATTCCTACAATGTTATCTTGTTTTAACATTAATAATTTTCCAATTTGGTCCCATTAATTACAAGGTTACAGATCCTTTTTTATTTTGGATGTTAATACTTTCATATCATTTATGTTTTTTATTAGGTTATATCGTTGCATTTAAATTGAAAAAACCAAAAAAAATAAAAAAGCCAGCTGAACTTGCAGAAAGAACAGATATGAAAATTTTTTATTTTGTTCTAACATTGGCAATTATTAGTTCTATAATTAGCTTTAAAGGGATTGGATCAATTTATGACTTAATAAACCCTGTATTTTGGATTGAATCTGCTATCAATGGTATCCTTTTTCCTGGAGATGCATATAATGAAAAAATGTCTCGTGTTTTAACTAATGATAATGGGAACAAACTTCTAAATATTTTTCTTTTTTTTATTGCTTTTTCTAAAATATTAATTGTTCCTTTTACTGTATTTTTTTGGTCAAGGCTCAATAAATTTATTAAAGTAATAGCATTATTCATTACACTTCTTCCTTTGCTTTCATCTTTATCAAATGGTACTAATAAAGGTGTTTTTGATTTTGTTATCTTATATTCATCTTCGTTAATTGTATACTTTTTGTATAACAAAAATAATTTTAACAGTTACTTCTTTTTTTCAAGAAAATTTTTCTTAATTATAATTTCTATCTCGTTTATTGGTGCTATAAGTTTTTTTGGATCAGCAATGGGTTCAAGAGGAGGGAGCTTAAGGTATATTGAAACCCAGGATCCTTTAAATAATATTAGTATAACCCAAGAAACAGTTGATAAAAGTAAGAATAGTGCTTATTACTATACTTACGTTTGGTTAAGTTCATATATAGTTCAAGGATATTATGGATTTTCATTAGCTATCGAAAAAGAATTTAACACAACTTATGGTTTTGGAAACTCAGTTTTTATTAGAAGAAATATTGAGGGTTTACTAGGAATTGATTTAAATAAAAAAACTTTCCAAAACAAAATTGATAATTGGTGGGGCGAAAATAGTCAGTGGCATTCTTTTTATAGTTATATGGCTAATGATTTTCATTTTATAGGTGTTGCTGTAGTTTGTTTTTTCCTATCGTTTATTATGGGTAAAATTTGGTTTAGTTTTCTTGATACTGGAAATTTGTATGCAGGAGCCATGATGTGTATTTTTGCTATTATGATAATATTTATCCCAGCAAATAATCAGATTTTTGGCTTTTTAGATGGCATATCAGCTTTTGTTTGGATATACATCTTTTGGTTTCTTTCTACTAATAAAATTAAATTCTTAAATAAATAAAATAATATGCTAAAAAATAAAACACTTTTAATATCTGGCGGAACAGGTTCATTTGGAAACGCTGTTCTAAATAGATTTTTAAATACAGATCATTTTAAAGAAATCCGTATTTTTTCGAGAGATGAAAAAAAACAAGACGATCTTAGAAGAAGGTTATCAAACAATAAGGTTAAATTTTATATTGGTGATGTTAGAGACTCCTCATCGGTTGAGACAGCTGTTAGAGGAGTTGATTACATTTTTCATGCCGCAGCATTAAAACAAGTTCCATCATGTGAATTTTTTCCTGTACAAGCAGTTAAAACAAACGTGTTAGGTACAGAAAATGTGTTAGAAGCAGCTATAAAAAATAATGTTAAAAAAGTTGTGGTATTAAGCACTGATAAGGCTGTATATCCCATTAACGCAATGGGGATTTCTAAAGCAATGATGGAAAAAGTATTAGTTGCAAAATCTAGAAATGCTGGAAATACTATTATTACAGGAACAAGATATGGAAACGTAATGGCTTCTCGTGGATCTGTAATACCTTTATTTGTTGATTTAATAAAATCTGAAAAAGAATTAACAATTACAGATCCTAATATGACTCGATTTATGATGACATTAGAAGATGCTGTTGATTTAGTTTTATTTGCTTTCGAAAATGCTAAGCCTGGAGATATGTATGTTCAAAAAGCACCAGGAGCTACTATTGAAACTTTATCAAAAGCATTATTAGAATTGTATCAAAGCAATAGTAAATTAAAGATTATTGGGACAAGACACGGTGAAAAATTATATGAGTCTTTATTGACAAAAGAAGAAAAATTAAAAGCAATCGATCTTGGTAATTATTATCGAATTCCCTCTGATAACAGAGATTTGAATTATTCAAATTATATTTCTGAAGGTGAGGATAGTACTAATGATATTGAGGATTACAATTCACATAATACTGAACGATTAGATATTGCAGGAATGAAAAAATTATTACTAAAACTAGATTTTATTAAAAAAGATATAAGTGAATAAGCTATCACCATTTATAATTTACGGTAAAAAACATACAGATGAACGTGGGGAACTCCAATTCTACAATGATTTTGATATGTCTCAAGTAAAACGTATTTATTTTACTACTCATCTAGATACAGAGGTTATTCGTGCTTGGCAAGGTCACACAATTCAAAGTCGTTGGTTTTCTGCTGTACATGGTAGTTTTATAGTTAAATTAATAAAAATTGATAATTGGGTAAAACCATCAGACGAATTAAAAGCACTTGAATATACATTAAGTGCGGAAAATCAAGAAATATTATACATCCCGAAAGGATATATAAATGGTTTTAAAGCATTAAAAAATAATTCTAAATTAATGATCATGTCGAATTATGGTTTTAGTGAAATAGAAAACGATGAAATACGATTTGATAAAAATAAATGGTCTAAATGGGACAATTAGTTAGAGTAGGGATTACTGGTCAAGGAGGATTTATGGGGAGTCATCTCTATAATTTTTTAGGCACGAAATTAGAACAAATTGAACGAATTGATTTTAAAAGGAATTATTTTGAAGATGAATCCAAACTACAAAATTTCGTAAAATCATGTGATGTTATCGTGCATATTGCAGCAATGAATAGGTGCGAAAATGAGCAAGTATTATACAATACAAATGTTGGTTTAGTGAATAAACTTGTGAATGCTTGTGAAGCAACAAAATCAATTCCCAAAATAATTTTTTCATCCTCAACACAAGAAGAAATAGACAACTTATACGGAAAGTCAAAACGAGATGGGAGAAAGTGTTTAGAGGCTTGGGCGACTAATAATAATGGTCAAGTTACTACATTTGTTATTCCGAATGTATTTGGCCCCTTTGGAAGACCATTCTATAACTCTTTTATAGCCACATTTTCACACCAAATTATACAAGGTGAGGAACCAAAAGTTATCAATGATAGCACTGTTAACTTAATTTATATTAACGAACTTTCAGAAGTTTTTTATAGAGAAATTGTAAGAAAAAATTTAGAAAATATAGAATCGCATATTATTCCACATTCTTCATCACACAAAGTATCTGAAATTTTAAGATTACTAAAAGAATTTAAAAACAAATACATAGAAAATGCTCAAGTTCCAAAAGTAAACTTAGGTTCTTTTGAATTAGATTTATTCAATACTTTTACAAGTTTTATTCCTAAAGATTATTTTCCAAGAAAATTTACAAAACATACTGATGAAAGAGGGGCGTTTGTTGAAATTATGCGTGCTGAGAGTGCTGGACAATCCTCCTATTCTACAACGGTTCCGGGAATTACTCGTGGGAATCACTATCATACACGAAAAGTAGAACGTTTTGCAGTTATAAGTGGAATGGCATCTATTCAACTTAGAAAAGTTGACTCAGAGGAAGTTATAGAATATATATTAGATGGAGAACATCCAGCTTATGTTGACATGCCAATTTGGTATACACATAATATAACTAATATAGGAGATACAGATTTAATAACATTATTTTGGATAAACGAACCATATAACCCAGAAGACGCAGACACCTATTTTGTTAGTGTTTAATTTTAAAAAAAAACAATGAAAAAACTAAAAGTATTAACAGTAGTTGGAACACGACCAGAAATTATTCGATTATCATGTACGTTAATTGCACTAGATAAAAGTGAAGCTATAGAACATATTTTAGTACATACAGGTCAAAACTATGATTACGAACTAAACGAAATATTCTTTGATGATTTAGGACTTAAAAAACCAGACTATTTTCTTGAAGCTGCGGGAAAAAATGCAACGGAAACAATTGGAAAAATTCTAATTAAAATTGATCCAATTTTAGAAAAAGAAAATCCAGATGCTTTCTTAGTATTAGGAGATACAAACTCCTGTTTATGTGCGATTCCTGCAAAAAAACGTAAAATTCCAGTATTTCACATGGAAGCTGGAAATCGCTGTTTTGATCAGCGTGTCCCTGAAGAAACTAATCGTAAAATTGTTGATCACGTCTCAGATATAAATCTCACATACAGCAGTATTGCTCGCGAATACTTATTAAGAGAAGGATTATCACCAGATAGAGTTATCAAGACTGGAAGTCCAATGTATGAGGTGTTACAAAAGTTTCTACCAAAAATTGAAGCTTCAGCAGTATTAAAGGATTTAGGATTAGAGAAAAATAAATTCTTCGTAATATCGTCGCACCGAGAGGAAAATATAAGTAATCCAAAAAACTTCAAAGGATTAATATATTCTTTAAATCAAGTCGCAGAAATATATGATTATCCAATTATAGTTTCTACCCATCCAAGAACTAGAAATATGTTGAATATTAAAGGCATGAAAACTCATAAAAATATTCAATTCCTAAAACCACTTGGTTTTTCTGATTATAATGCTTTACAAATGCACTCCTATGCTGTTTTGTCTGACTCAGGGACTATTTCAGAAGAATCTTCTATTTTAAACTTCCCAGCACTAAACATTAGAGATGCTCATGAGCGTCCTGAAGCGATGGAAGAAGCCTCAGTCATGATGGTTGGATTGAATCCTGAACGAATTACTCAAGCATTAAGTATTTTAACTAGACAAGAAAGAGGTTTAAATAGAAATTTTAGAGAAGTCTACGATTATTCTATGCCTAACGTTAGTGATAAAGTAGTTAGAATTATCCTATCTTACACCGATTATATAAATAGAGTCGTTTGGAGTAAAAATCTATAATTAAGTTTATTTTAACTAAAATGAAGTTTTTAATAGTTTCTCAATATTTTTGGCCAGAGGAATTTAGAATAAATGATCTTGCTTTTGAGTTGGTAAAAAAAGGTCATGAAGTACATGTAATTACAGGAAATCCAAATTACCCAAAAGGAGATTTTATTAAAGGTTATGGCTTCAAATACTTAACCGAAACTTTTCAGGGAGTTAAAATTTTTAGAGTTCCAATTTTTCCTAGACGAAATAATTCTATAATGCTTGTATTAAATTATTTGTCATTTATTTTTTTTGGAGGTCTATTTGCTTATTTTCATAAAGAAAAATATGACAAAGTATTTTCGGTTAATTATTCTCCAATAACTGCAATTTTACCAGCAATCATTTATTGTAAAAAAAACAAATTGAAACTATCTATTTGGGTTCAAGATTTGTGGCCTGAAAGCATTATAGCTGCTAGTAATATACGATCAGAAATTATACAGAAATGGGTCGGTAAATTAGTTAAATTTATCTATTTAAAATCAGATTTAATTTTTGTTTCAAATTATGAATTTAGATACCCAATAATTGAAAAAGGAATATCAAGTGAAAAAATTAAGTTTTTGCCAAATTGGGCCGAAGATTTTTTTGTTTCCAGTAAAGAACTTGAGCCCGTCAGAAAAGATTTTAATATCCCTAGTGGTTTTGTAATAATGTTTGCAGGTAATTTAGGTGAAGCTCAAGATTTAGAAGCTGTTTTAAAAGCAGCAGAATTAACAAAAGAAAATTTTTCTATACAATGGGTTTTTATTGGAGATGGTAGAAAATTCAAGTATTTGAAAGAAATAATAAAAGAAAAAAAATTAACAAAGACCGTTTCGCTTTTAGGAAGGTTTCCAACTGAAACCATGCCGTCATTTTTTAAATTAGCAGATATGATGTTAGTGTCTTTAAAAGATGAATATATCTTTTCTCTAACTGTTCCAGGTAAAATACAATCTTATTTAGCATCAAGTAAACCAATACTAACAATGTTAAATGGAGCCGGTTCTAAAGTTGTTTTGGAAGCCAATTGTGGCCTTGTCGCAAATGCTGGAGATTACATGAAATTAGCTGAAAATGTTTTAGAAAGTTATACTTTATCAAATGAAACATTACAAGTTTTGGGATCTAACGGACTTAATTTTTACTTAAAAAACTATTCAAAGGATAAAATAATTAATAATTTTATCGAAACAATTTAATTCACCAATAATTATTCAAGAATAGTTTGTGACATTAACATCGTGATATTGCTCATGCTTACATTAAACAAACAATAATGCTCAAAATGATATAATGAATCAGCTTAAAAAAAAAATACTATAAAAAAATTAGTTTTGATAAAGATATCTCCGAGAGTAAAATTTTTTTATCAAATAAAATTTGTAATCAAAACATATTAGTTATTGGTGGTGCAGGAACAATAGGCTCCAATTACATTAAACAGATTTTAAAATTTAAACCTTCAAAAATTACTATTGTTGACATTAATGAAAATGGTTTAACTGAACTTACAAGAGATCTTCGAAGCTCAAGTTTATTAGATTATAACCCAGTATATATTACGTATCCTGTAAATCTATTAAGTGATACCTTCAACAAAATTTTTGATTCTCAAAACTGGCAAGTTGTTGCTAATTTTGCAGCCCATAAGCACGTTCGATCTGAGAAAGATAAAATTTCTGTAGAGGCATTAATTAAAAATAATGTCTTCGGAGCAATTAAGCTTTTAAATTTATGTGAAAAAAACCCTCCTAAATATTTCTTTAGTGTTTCTACTGACAAAGCTGCAAACCCTGTTAATATTATGGGTGCATCTAAAAGTTTAATGGAAAAACTTATATTATCTAAGAAGGATATTTTTAGAGTTACAACAGCTCGATTTGCAAATGTTGCTTTTTCAAATGGGAGTTTATTGGATGGATTTATACATAGATTAAATAAAAAACAACCACTATCCTGTCCTAAAGATATTAAACGTTTTTTTGTCACACCAGAACAATCTGGTCAAATATGTTTGTTGTCTACATTTTTAGGCAATACAGGAAATATTTTCTTTCCTAAACTTGATTTTCACAAAGATCAAATTTATTTTAAAGATATTGCATTAGATTTTTTAAAAGTAAATGGATTTAAACCAGAATTAGTGAAATCTGAGAAAGAAGCGAAAGAATTTGATTTTGATGGGTATCCTGCAAAATATCCAATCTATTTTTTTAAAACGGATACTTCTGGCGAAAAAACGTTCGAGGAGTTTTATACTGAAGAAGAAGATTATGAAATTAACAAATATGATGCTTTAGGATTCATAAACACACCAGAAATTAAAATATCTTTTGAAGATGTAGAAACTGACTTTGAATCCATATTCACTAATCCAAATACACAAAAATCAGATATTGTGAATATTATTAAAAAATATGTTCCAGATTTTATACATATTGAAACTGGTAAACATTTAGATCAAAAAATGTAACGTATGTATAGATTTTTTAAACGTTTGCTTGATATTATTGTTAGTTTATTTTCACTAATCATTCTTTTGCCTATTTTTATTCCGATAGTTATAATTTTAAAATTTTCAGCTGAAGGAGAAGTTTTTTATTTTCAGGAGCGTTATGGAATTTATAATTCAAAATTTCATATATGGAAGTTTGCAACGATGCTTAAGAACTCTATGAACATAGGTACAGGAAGTATCACCCTTCAAAATGATCCAAGAGTTACAAAAATTGGTTTTTTTTTAAGAAAAACAAAGATTAATGAACTCCCACAAATCATCAATGTATTAAAAGGAGACATTAGTTTGGTAGGACCACGGCCATTAGTAACTAAAACATTTACAGCATATAATGAAGAGTTACAGTCTAAAATATATAATGTAAAACCTGGTCTTACAGGCATAGGTTCTATCATCTTTAGAGATGAGGAATCAATTATTTCAGCAGCTAAAGATGAAGATCCACATGAGTTTTACAAACGTATTATAGCACCTTTTAAAGGTGAGTTAGAAATGTGGTATCAATCAAATAGTTCTTTTTTCTTAGATTTACAATTAATTTTCATGACTGCTTGGGTAATTTTTTTTCCTACTTCAAAACTTTATGAAAAATGGTTTAAAGATTTGCCAAAGAGAAGTTTTTAAAAATATACACTATGCCATTTTATAGAAAATCATTTGTTAATGAAAATCAATAAAACTTTCATTGAAGATTTACTAATTATTGAGCCTCAATTGTTCAGAGATGGTAGAGGTTTTTTTTATGAATCCTATAATAAAAATAACTTAGATAAAGTTTTTAATGTTGTTTTTGTTCAAGACAACGAATCAAAATCTTACAATGGAGTCATAAGAGGATTGCATTTTCAAGCACCTCCTTTTGAGCAAACTAAGCTAGTTAGATGTGTTAGTGGAAATATTCTGGATGTTGTTGTAGATCTTCGTACAAGCTCAAAAACTTACGGTAAATATTTTTCTATTGAGTTGTCTTCAGAAAACAATAAACAATTATTTGTCCCCAAGGGATTTGCTCATGGTTTTCAGGTTTTGAGTAAAACAGCTATTGTTAATTATAAAGTAGATAATTTTTATAATCCTAAATCTGACTCAGGAATAATTTGGAACGATAAGGATTTGTCAATCGATTGGAATTTTGATTTAAAACCAAATCTTTCTAAAAAAGATTTAAAACTTATTTCATTTAAGGAATTAAAATCTCCTTTTTAATGAAAGTTTTAGTGATTGGTTCAGATGGTCAGTTAGGCTTAGAATTTCAAAAAATTTCTAGTAGTTATGACTCTTTATCTTGGGTTTTTTCCACCATTAAAACTTTAGATCTATCAAAATTAAGTTCTATTAAGTCTTTTTTAAATGATATAAATCCTTCTGTAATTATAAATTGTGCTGCTTATACAAACGTTGATAAAGCGGAGACTGAATCTAAATTAGCAAACATAATAAATTACAAAGCAGTTGATGTTATTTCTAGATGGACTAGTACTAATAATAAAAAACTTATTCATATCTCAACTGATTATGTTTTTGATGGACTAATAAAACTTCCATTATCTGAAAATTCAAATACAAATCCTATCAACGAATATGGTAGCTCAAAATTAAAAGGAGAACAAGTTTGTCTAAAGAACGACGCTAGTTCAATAATAATTAGAACATCTTGGCTTTATTCTAGTTTTGGAAATAATTTTTTGAAAAAGATGATTGAATTAATGAAGAAAAATAATTCAGTTAACGTGGTAAATGATCAAATTGGTTCACCAACTTACGCTCACGATTTAGCTAAGGTTATCCTTGAGATAATTGTGAATTATAAAACTGAATCAGGATTATTTCATTACTCAAATGAAGGTGAAATATCTTGGTTTGAATTCGCAAGTTTAATTAAAGACCTTTTCAATTTAGATTGTAAAATTATTGGAGTTTCAAGTGACAAGTTTAAAACATTAGCAAAACGTCCCAAATATTCACTTTTAAATAAATCAAAAATTAAAAAGGTCTTTAATTTCACTATACCTAATTATAAACAAAGTTTAGAGGATTGTATTAAAATTATTAAAAATGAAGCATAATATTTTAGTTACTGGAGTTTTACGTTTCTTTTGGTTAATCAGGTTTTTTTAAAGAATACATTAAGTACGATCCGTACTCGCCCTATTCGACTTCTAAAGCTTCTTTAGATAATTTTGTAAGAGCCTTTGCAGGCACCTATCAATTACCTATAATAATTACGATTCGTAACAGCTCCCTGAGAAACTGGTGCCATTATTTATTAAGAATATTATAAAAAGATCTAGACTTTTTTAATTACGTATTCTACAACTCCCCATATAATTAGTTCATTTTCTTCTCTTAATTCAATAGGCTTGTATTTTTTATTTTCAGGTATTAAATAGAGTTTGTCTTTCTCTTTTTTTATTCTTTTAACAGTAAATTCTCCATCTACCAAGCAAATTGCTATTTTTCCATTTTCGGGATTCTTTGATCTATCTATGACCAGTAAATCTCCATCGTCGAGCCCTGCTCCAACCATTGAATCTCCACTAACTCTTGCATAAAAGGTTGCCTCTTTATTTTTTACTAATTCTCTATCTAGACTTATTCTAGTTTCTTTAAAGTCATCTGCAGGAGAAGGAAAACCTGCTGATAT
>MDTG01241555.1_pt1 | contig 21474 bp, 13 predicted proteins | sample 811421 | NCBI WGS metagenome assembly MDTG01 (sample SAMN05326645, study PRJNA326480) | marine metagenome | isolation source: seawater | place: Pacific Ocean: South East | collected 2011 | reverse complement strand
TAATGGGGAGTAGCAGCTACATATTTAGCTTGAACGGCAGTTTCATCAGAGCGCATTGCAAAAGCCAAAGAAAATTCCAGTGATTTGTAGGCTTCATGGAATTCTTTATTTGGTATTGCGTATAAAGGATTAACTCCTGATGTTATAAGGCCACTAATTTTTCCACTTATCACATCGTCAATTACATTTATTACCTCTTTATTTGAAGCTGAAAACTTCATAATCGGATGATCAACATCGATCAATTTAGATCTTAGTTTCCGATTATAATTCAAAACACTTTTCTGTGCAACAGGACAAGGTAACCCCGTAACCAGTACCCCGTGTCGACCGGCATTTTCTAACTGAGTTTTAGCTTGTTCAGCAAAAGCTCTTATTTTCTCAGGCACATCAAATAGATTTATTTCCTCTGTAATAAAGGATAAAATAATAGCCTGTTCGGCAGGAGAAACAGGTATGCGCTTGTCAGCATTGGCGCCAGTCAAACTCATATTAGACTCGAACTGAATATGGCGAGACATTCTACCGTTTTTTGGAATACGACTTTTGGCATAACTTCCTTCAAAGCCGCCTCCTTGCCAATCACCAAGAAAATCAGCTCCTATAGAGACAATGGTAATTGCATCACTAAAATCATAGTCCGCCAATCCGCGAATCCCATAAACTTCTTCAAATGCATCAAGAGCATGACTAAACGAAATCATATCGTAATTCACATGCCTTATATTCGGAAATTTATCAGTAAAATTTTTAATAATCGATGTAGTAGAGGGACTAGCAAAGCTTTGAGTGAGTAAAACTATCTCTTTACCATTTAAATTATTAAGTTCAGATTCAATTACTGATCCCAGCTCATTCCAAGTCGTTGGCTTTCCATTGATTTGTGGTCCTAATAGGCGATTTTTATCATACATTGACAAAACAGAGGCATGAACCCGTGCATTAACCGCACCTAAATGTTGGCCCAGATTATTTCTCTCAATTTTTATCGGTCGACCTTCCCTTGTTTTTACAAGTACAGATGCGAAATCAAATCCATCGGAAATGGTCGTGGCATAGAAGTTCGGTAGGCCTGGGACGATTTCATCAGGAGCCACAACGTAAGGAATCGATTTAATAACTGGGCCTTCACATGCGGCAAGAGTTGCAGCAGCAGTAGAAAAACCAACATATTTTAAGAAATCTCGCCGAGTAGTATTAGAATTGTCAAGTATCTCCTTATCGCCCAGAAATTTATCTGTTGGTATTGGCTCAACAAATTCATTTTGCTTAAGGCTTTCTACCACAGAACTGGCTGGGTTTAATTCCTCGATACTTTTCCAATATTTCTTATTTGATGACATAAATATGCTCTCTAATTCTTGTCTAAAACTAATAATGACACTTACCACATTCTAGGCCACCCATCTGAGCTGCCGTTAATTTATCTACTCCATACTTCTTGGATAACTCTTCATGTATATGTTCGTAGTAAGAGTTATCCTTGACCTGAATATTCGTTTCTCGGTGACAATTAATACACCATCCCATGGTCAAGGGAGCGTATTGATACATAATTTCCATTTCCTCTACTGGACCATGACATGTCTGACACTCTACTCCAGCCACTGTAACGTGTTGAGAATGATTAAAATAGGCAAAATCAGGAAGGTTATGTATTCGAATCCACTGCACCGGTTGCGTTTTTCCCGTATACGATTGGGAGTCTTCGTCCCAGCCTACCGCGAGATATAGTTTTTGGATTTCAGCATTATAATCTACACCATACTCATTTTTCCCTTCGGCTAGGGTTTCCTCAGCTACTTCACCAATATTTTTATGGCAGTTCATACAGACATTCAAAGAAGGGATACCTGAATGGGCACTCTTGCGAGCAGAACTATGACAATAATTACAGTCTATTTGATTGTCTCCAGCATGAATTCGGTGTGAATAATGAATAGGCTGCACTGGTTCATAACCTTGATCAATGCCTACTTGCATCAAATAACCATAGGCAAAATAACCAGAGGATAACAAGAAAAAGATTGCTAAAATCAAAACCAAAAATTGATTCTCAATAAACAACTTCCAAATAGGAGTCCGTGAGGGTTTTTGTTCATATGACAGAACCTTATCCCCGACCAAAACTACACCATTAACTTCTGCAATGCGGCGTAGAGTTTTATTGACTAAAAACAGCATGAACACTAAGAGCATAAAAACCGTCGCCAGACCTGCCAAAATAATGTCGTTCGAAACGCCCCCAGAGTTAGCCTCACTTGTTGTTGGAGTAATAGCCGCGATAACAGGAGCTCTTTTCGGAGTGTATGTGTAGGCAATTATGTTGTCTATATCCGCATTACTTAATTGCGGGAAGGATGTCATAACAGCACCATTATATTCATTGTAAATAGCTAGGGCTTTAGCATCACCGGATTTGACCATATCCTGGCTATTTTTGATCCAAGCGTACAGCCATTCACGATCATATTTATCACCAACTTGAAAAAGAGCAGGGCCCGTTGCCTTTTTATATAGTTTATGGCAAGCTGCGCAATTTGCATTGAACAATGCCTCTCCAGCAACTGTATCTATCTCTTGGGCTAATGGCAAGTCTAAAGATGCATGCACTTTCGAGGAGAAAGAAATGGTCAAAATTGTCAAGAACAAGAAGGACAACAACTTCGGAGTTCTATTTCGACAAGATCCCTTTTGCATAGAATCGGTTAATTTGTAGTCCATATGATTGAGGCGCAGTAAGTTGTAAAAATTTGTATTAAAACAACACTAATTAACATCTTAAACTATGGTACAAAAATACGTTATCAAAGTCGATTTTGAAAATTCCAGACTAGGACTAAAAAGTAATTTATAACAGTTCTAAATAAAGAAAGTAAGACCACCCCAATTTTTAATTTTACATTTGTCATTAAAGCGCTTAATCCATGCAAATTCCATTAACTAAATCTAGTTCAATTACCCTTATCGTACTTTTGCTGTTTTCGACATTATGCATTAGAGCCCAGGATAAAAATTTTCATCACGATCCAAGGGTTGATTTTTTTTTGAGCCTTAAAACAAACATGCAAAAAAATCTTCTGCTTGGCGACAATTACACGGCCCAAATCTATTCGGGAAATCTAAATGTCGCAAAAAAGATTAGGGCTAAATCCTATGGTTTATTTCCTCAATGGCGAGTAATTATTAATTATGAAACACCAAACTACAAAGTCTGGGTAGGGAACTTCAGCTCCCGACTTATTGCTGATAGAGCCTTAAGAAATATTCAAACAGAGTTTCCTGCAGCATTCATCTTTAAACCTGTCCTTAAGCGTAAAAAGAAAAAGCGGTCAACTAATTAGGGAACTTTACTAATAACTAGTTCCCAAAAGTTCCCAAAATCTCAAATCTTATAAAATCTTCCCTCGAAATTACTTGAGTTTCTTTTTCACCTCTACTTCTTGGAATGCTTCAATTACGTCGCCAACATTAATATCGTTGTAATTTTTAATTTGCATACCGCAGTCGTAGCCCTTTGAAACTTCCTTAACGTCATCCTTAAATCGCTTCAAGGAATCGAGGGTGCCTGTGAAGATAACGACTCCCTCTCGGATAAGGCGAACGCCTGAATTTCGAAAAACTTTTCCATTAATCACCATACAACCGGCGACTGTTCCTACTTTTGAAATCTTGAACGTCTCGCGAATTTCAGCAGATCCAGTAACCTCTTCTCTAAGCTCCGGCGACAATAACCCCTCCATAGCATCTTTCAAATCATTAATTGCGTCGTAAATAATGGAATAGCTGCGTATATCGATCTCTTCCTTATCAGCAATTTGTCTGGCATTACCCATGGGACGAACATTAAAACCGATGATAATAGCATCAGAGGCAGAGGCCAATAACACATCGCTCTCAGTAATTGCTCCCACTCCTTTGTGTATAATGTTCACCTGGATTTCTTCGGTAGAAAGTTTTAAAAAAGAATCCGTCAGCGCTTCAACTGAACCGTCAACATCTCCTTTGAGAATAATATTAAGTTCTTTAAAGTCGCCTAATGCAATTCGACGACCAATTTCATCCAGGGTAATGTGACGTTGTGTACGAACTGACTGTTCGCGCTGTAATTGTGTTCTTTTTGTTGCAATAGCCTTTGCTTCCCTCTCATCTTCAAACACACTAAATTTATCTCCAGCTTGAGGAGCACCATCAAGTCCCAAAATAGACACTGGTGTTGCTGGACCCGCGTTTTTTATTACTCCGCCACGCTCATCTTGCATAGCCTTAACCTTGCCACTATGTTGACCGGCTAAAACAAAATCACCTACTTTAAGGGTTCCCCCTTGGACAAGAATGGTTGAAACATATCCACGCCCCTTATCCAAGAAGGCCTCAACTACGGTACCAATGGCAAAGCGCGAAGGATTTGCCTTGAGCTCTAGTAATTCGGCTTCAAGTAATACTTTTTCTAATAGTTCGGGAATACCTTGTCCTGTTTTAGCGGATATGTCTTGAGATTGTATCTTACCTCCCCAATCTTCTACAAGTAAATTCATATTGGCCAGTCCTTCTTTAATTTTATCCGGATTAGCATTTGGACGATCAATCTTATTGATCGCAAATACGATTGGTACACTGGCAGCCTGGGCATGGGCAATAGCCTCTTTCGTTTGTGGCATGATATCGTCGTCAGAGGCAATTACAACTATAGCGAGATCAGTAACCTGAGCGCCCCGAGCGCGCATGGCAGTGAATGCCTCGTGACCTGGAGTATCCAAAAAAGTGATTTTTTGACCCTCAGGTAAGGTTACTGCATAAGCACCAATGTGTTGAGTGATCCCTCCGGATTCGCCCGCAATTACATTCTCCTCTCGGATATAATCGAGTAGTGAAGTTTTACCATGATCTACGTGACCCATGACTGTCACAATTGGCGAACGTGCTTTCAGGTCTTCTGGTGAATCCTCTACTTCTTCAAATGCCTCTTCAATATCAGCAGTAATAAATTCTACCTCAAAACCAAACTCCTCAGCCACAATCGAGAGAGTTTCTGCATCCAAACGCTGATTCATGGTCACCATCATTCCTAAAGACATACAAGCCGAAATGATTTGATTAACCTGAATATTCATCATTGTGGCCAATTCACTAACAGTAACAAATTCCGTTACCTTAAGCATTTTACTCTCGGCCTCAAGCTGCGCCATTTCTTCCTCAGATTTTTGCCGATGAATATCGCGTTTCTCTCTTCGATATTTGGCGCCTTTACCTTTTGATGACTTACCTTGAAGTTTTTCAAGTGTCTCACGCACTTGTCTTTGAACCTCTTCCTCACTTGGCTCTTCTTTCATAATAGCAGAACGGCCTCTGCCACCTTTTGGGCCACCTTTTGTACCTGGAACATCCTTACTTATTCGTCTTCGCTTACTTCTTTTTTCGCGAGCTTCAGGATTTTGCTCTGACTTTTTTTCTAGTTTTTTGAACTTATCTAAATCGATCTTCTTTCCGGTAAAATTAGGCCCGTCTAACTTCTTGTATTGAGTTTTTAAAGGAGATTCTGACAATGGGGTCTCCTCAGGAGTATCTTTTTTATCTTCAGTATGATCAGCATCTTCTCGATCTACGATTTCAGTTTGATCAGAATTTACCTCTGGGGCAGGAACCTCTTTGACTACAGTTTCAGCCTTTACCTTCTTTTTTGATTCAAGATCAATTTTTCCAAGCATTTTAGGTCCAGTGAGTTTCGATTCAGCTTTAATAACCTCAACGGGAGCCACCGGTTTCTCTTCATGTTCTTTTTCAAACTCTTGACGCAATTCTTCTTTTTCTTTGCGCTTTTCTTCACCGACCTCTTTTGCCTCTACCTTTTTGGACTTGTCTGTCTGGAATTCAGATAATAAAATCTGGTATTCTTTGTCCGAAATCTTAGTTGTAGGTCGCGCTTCAACAACATAACCCTTCGCACTCAAAAATTCCACAGCACGGTCTAATGAAATATTGAATTCCCTTAAAACTTTATTAATTCGAATCGTTTTTCCTTCAGCCATAAATGCTTTTCCTGTTAATTTTTCTCGATTTCCAATGTAAAAGTAGTTAATCTTTAGTCTACTCTTCAAATTCTTCTTTCAATATATTGACCACATCAATAATGGTTTCTTCTTCTAAATCAGTGCTATTTACTAAAAATGAAAGATCTTTTTCTAAGACACTTTTTGCTGTGTCTAAGCCAATTTTCTTAAATTCATTAATTATCCAAATTTCGATTTCATCGGAAAATTCGGTCAACTCCACATCTTCCTCGGCTCCTTCACGCAACACATCAATTTCGTAGCCTGTTAATTGCCCAGCAAGGCGAATATTGTGCCCCCCACGGCCAATGGCCTTAGATACTTCTTCTGGCTTCAAGATAACCTCAACCCGCTTCAATTCGTCGTCAATAGTCAACGAAGTAACTTTTGCAGGACTTAGGGCACGTGTTATAAACAAATTAGTGTTGTTTGTGAAATTAATAACATCTATATTTTCATTACCCAACTCTCGTACAATCCCATGTATACGCGATCCTTTCATGCCAACACAAGCTCCTACTGGGTCAATACGGTCGTCATATGAATCAACAGCCACTTTAGCTTTTTCGCCCGGAATCCGAACCACTTTTTTAACAGTTATCAAACCGTCAAAAACTTCGGGGATCTCTTGTTCAAATAATTTCTCTAGAAATAAAGGATTCGCACGCGACATTATGATAGCCGGCTTGTTTCCTTTAAGTTCGACACTCTCGATTATACCCCGAACATTATCTCCTTTTCTAAAAAAATCCGATGGAATCTGTTTATCCTTAGGTAAAATAATCTCATGGCCTTCATCATCTAGTAAAATAACGGCGCGGTGTCTAATATGATGTACCTCAGCAGTATATATTTCTCCCTCCAGTTCTTTAAATTGTCTATAAATATTAGTATTGTCGTGCTCGTGTATTTTTGCAATTAAATTCTGACGTAAGGCCAAAATAGAGCGACGGCCTAAATCCATTAATTTTACCTCCTCAGAAACATCCTCTCCAATTTCAAAATCCTCCTCAATTTTTTGGGCTTCACTCAAAGAGATCTCTTCGTTCGGATCTTCAACTTCTCCGTCAGCAACAACTATACGATTCCGCCAAATCTCCATATCTCCTTTATCAGGGTTTATGATAATATCAAAATTATCATCACTGCCATACTTCTTTTTTAAGGCATTTCGGAATACATCTTCCAGAATAGCCATCAGCGTAACGCGATCTATTAATTTATCGTCTTTAAACTCAGAAAACGATTCAATTAAGGCTAAATTCTCCATATTCAATTAATTAAAATTTAATCATAACTGTGGCGCGAATAACCGCATCCATGTCAATTTCATGTTCTTTTTGAACTTTGATATAACCCTTTCCCAAGGGCTTTTTTTCTCTTGTGTGATAGCTCAAGGTCAACTTTTTTTCGTTCAAAGCGATGAGCTTGCCCTCAACTTCCTGATCTTCAACCTTTACTTTTAACCATCGGCCAATATTTTTCTTGTATTGACGAGCTAAGATCAAAGGCTCAGTCACTCCTGCTGACAAAACCTCTATAGAAAAATCCGAAGATTCTCGATCTAAATTATGTTCCACAGCACGCGAAATATCAATACAATCTTGTACACGCACTCCTTGATCTCCATCAATAATAATCTTTATATTATTATCCGCACCTATATCCCAGCAGATCAAAAATAAATCCGGGCGTTTAGTAAGTGCATCACGTAATAAAGTTTCTACTTGTGCTTTCACAAAATTCGGCCTATAAAAAGAGGGGACTCCTGTCCCCTCTACTTTCACTGCGTTAAATGCAGAGCAAATATACCTTATATTTTTTTGAAAACAAAAAAAATATATCAGGCCATAAAAGATCAAAAAACCCCAACTAAAAATAGATGAGGTTTTGTTGGCCTACTAGGGCTCGAACCTAGACTCTTCTGGACCAAAACCAGACGTGTTGCCAGTTACACCATAGGCCAATAATATAATGTGGCGGCAAATTTATAACAAATTTAGAATTACACCACCTATTAAAAAAGTTTTTATTTTCTATATATGAGTGGGTTGAGATTTTTTAAAGTAAACTTTCAATTGCACAAATAAAATTTTTCAAATTTTTAACGGCCTATAAAGCCCTTAAAAATGTCCTCTTCAAGAAATATTGCTAAATTCGCAACAACATTAAAAGCTCTTGTATGCACGCCATTAACTTTCAAAAATGGAATCAAATTGTCGGCTGGAGTGTTTTTGCTATAGCACTTACGACCTATTGGCTCACTGTAGAACCAACCGTGAGTTTTTGGGACGCTGGTGAATACATAACTACATCGAGTAATTTGGAAGTTGGTCATCCGCCTGGCGCCCCACTTTATCAAATCCTTGGGGCCTTCTTTTCTATTTTTGCTATGGACGAGGCTAATGTGGCTTTAACAATAAATTTAATGTCGGTTTTTGCCAGCGCATTCACCGTGTTATTTTTATTTTGGTCATTGAGCTTGCTGCTAAGACAACTCAATAATAACCGAGAGCAAAATAAGGCCATAATGGTCTGGAAAATAATCGGCGGTGCGGCAGTAGGTGCATTAGCTTTTGCCTTTACGGACAGCTTTTGGTTTTCCGCGGTAGAGGCAGAGGTATATGCTGCCGCTGCTTGTATTATGTCTATCTTATTTTACTGCGGTTTGCGTTGGCAGCTGGATATGTTCAATCCTAGAGGAAATCGATGGCTCGTGCTGATCTCATTTCTTGTTGGGCTTTCCTTTGGAATTCACTTCATGGGACTATTAACTATCCCCGCAATTGGATTCTTGTACTTTTTTAAAAAGACACCAATAATTACTACAAAAAATTTTATTCGAGCTAACGTTATTGTAGTGTCCGTTTTACTATTTATTTTTAAACTCCTCTTGCCTTGGACCTTGAAATTCTTTAGTGTAATGGAGTTGTTTTTTGTCAATACCTTACGCTTACCATTCAATACAGGCACCGCCTTTGCGGCACTATTATTCATTGGTCTGTTTTATTATGGGCTCAAAATTACACGTTTAAAGGGTCAGGCATGGGGTAACACTCTATTGCTCTGCATACTTTTTATTTTCATTGGGTTTTCAAGTTGGCTCATGTTACCTATTCGCGCGAATGCTGGCACAGTCATAAACGAAAATAATCCTAACAACGCACGTGAGCTTTTAGCTTATTATAATAGGGAACAATATCCCGAGACACATTTATTTTATGGGCCTCAATTCACAGAAATTTATGCAGGACTGGATCCCAATAATCCCTATAAAGATGATAAGCCCAAATACGAAAAGGACGCTGCGCAGGGAAAGTATATTGTGGTTAATGAATGGAAAAACGCCGCTCAAAATACAGATGACGCACACAAAGCCATATTACCTAGAATGTGGAGCACGGAACACGCTGCTAATTATATGCAATATACTGGCGGTTTGGAATTTGCAATCAAGCGAGCCTATCGCGGAGAAAAAAGACTGGTTGAAGAAGTAGATAAATTTAAGGAAGCCCATAGCCAAGGATTAGTCAGTACTAAGGAATACCACGAATTTTTAAATCGATTCAGTCCCTTTCTTGACATCGAAAAACCGGGATTAATAGATAACATTAAATTTATGTTTGGACACCAGTTTGGATACATGTACTGGCGTTATTTTATGTGGAATTTCGTGGGTCGCCAAAACGATATCCAAGGTCAGGGTGACTCTCTACACGGCAACTGGCTCAGCGGAATCAACTTTATCGATGAGTGGCGCTTAGGAAATCAATCTAACTTACCATCTGATTTAAAAAACAACAAAGCCAGAAATACCTATTATTTTTTACCGTTCCTTCTTGGTGCCTTGGGATTAGTCTATAGTTACCGTAAGGATAAGAAGGGGTTTTGGGTACTTATGGTCTTCTTTTTATTTACTGGATTGGCCCTCAAAGTTTATTTAAATGAGCGACCTTATGAGCCTCGAGAGCGAGACTACGCAATCGTGGGCTCCTTTTACGTATTTGCCCTTTGGATGGGCTATGGAGCTTATGCCCTAGTGGATTATTTCCAACAAAAATCTTTGAAAAAAATTGCATTACCATTAGGATTATCATTGGCCTTTTTTGGGGGTCCGGTTCTGTTAGCCTCTCAAAACTGGGATGATCACGACCGATCGAATCGCCGCACCGCTAATGCCATGGGTAAGATGTACCTCGATTCCTGCGATCCAAATGCCATATTATTTACCATTGGCGATAACGATACTTTTGCCCTTTGGTATCAACAAAATGTGGAACATTATCGCCAAGACGTGCGCATCATCAATACCAGTCTCTTTCAAACGGACTGGTATATTGATGATATGAAAAAACAAGCCTTTACTAGCGCACCGATCCCCTCGCAACTTAAACACGAACAATATCGATATGGCGTTCGAGACGTAATCGCCTATCAAGAGACGTTGAGGGATACGGTGGATATTAAGACTTGGATGAATTTTGTCGCCAGCGAAGACATGAAATATAAGGTCGAACTAAATAGTGGCCAATTTATCAATGCATTTCCAGCCAAGGTTATTCGTATACCTGTGGATAGAGGGGCGGTATTAAAAAACGGAATCGTTCCAGCCCAAGATGCGGATTTGATTGTGCCTTATATCGACATTCAGCTCTCGGGAGACTTTATATACAAAAATCGCCTATTAATGTTAGACATTTTAGCCAATAACAATTGGGAACGTCCTATTTACTTTAGTGGTGGGGCCTTTGGTGACGATGATTATCTCTGGATGAAAGATTATCTGCAGCTCGATGGTATGGTCTACAAACTAGTTCCAATTAAAACCCCAGTCAATCCCAGAAATCCTTATGAAATGGGGCGTATCGATGCTGAAAAAATGTATGATATCGTATTGTCCTGGGATTGGGGTGGTAGCGGTGAATCAGAGATTTATCACGATACTGAAACCCGCAGAAACGGGATCACTTATCGTAGTAATCTGTCCCGTTTAGCGGATGAATTGGTTAAACTTCAGCAGTACGAAAAAGCAGAAAATATATTAGATCTTGGTATGGAGAAAATGCCCGTTCATTTATTCGAATACTATTCGCTGTTAGATCCATTTGTTTGGAACTATTACGCCATTGGAGCCAATGAAAAAGCTAGAGACGTGTTTGAAGAGACTGCAAAAGTTCACCGAGAATACCTCAAATATTACGCCACCTTAGATATTAACAACCAAATCAATAATCTCGAAGATATCTACAGCAAAATGAATCAATATGAAAGCTTAGTGTTATTTGTTAATGCATTTGATGAAAAAGATTATTACCAAACAACGCGTGAGCAATTCATGAATGATATCAGTCAATTTATATTGCTTTTTGAGCGCGTGGGGGTGGATTTAGAAAAAGAGTTTTTGCAAACAGAAAGAAAGGAAAATTTAACTGATATCGATTTGCTGGATCCTACGTCTTAACACTTTTTGTATTTTCCAATTGCACCGCTGGAATTCGGGTTGATCCATCAACCAAAATAATCTCATCGATATCACTTTGGATAAATTGCAAATGTGGATAATAGATAAATCAGCAGTGCTGAGAGAATACATATTTTACTGACTAAACGTACTCTTTGACCAAGCCGATCAAAGTATTCGCGTCTTGCTCTCCGCTTTTACGCCACTTCATCTCCCCGTTTTTGTATATCATCAGGGTAGGCAAACCTTTTACCCTGAGAGCTTCGGAAAGCTCCTCGTTTTTTTCCACATCAATTTTGACGACCTTAGCCTTATCTCCGAGAGCTGCCGCGACATCTCTGAGCACAACATGCATTTCTTGACACGCTTGATCCCAGTCTGCATAAAAGTCAAGTAGTACGGGAACTGGAGTCTCTATTATTTCACCAAATTTTGACATAATTGATAGTGATTAATTTGAAACAAAGATAGCATTTCCAGTGAATTAGGTAGATTTTGTACCTTTTTTCAGCTTAAGGACACTGACCTCAGGTTTAATTCCGACTCGACCTGGATAGCCAATAAATCCAAACCCTCTATTGACGTTTAGAAACTGATCTTTCTCGCGGTAAATCCCAGCCCAATATGGGTAACGGTATTGTATGGGACTCCATTTGATGAGACCAGGAATATCCAATCCAAATTGCATGCCATGAGTATGACCCGAAAGGGTAAGATGTACTTTTAACTTGTGATCCTTAACCTGATGCTCCCAATGAGATGGATCGTGAGACATAAGAATATTAAACCCTTCAGGGTCAAGTCCTTGGGTTGCTTTCTCAAAATCGCCTGATTTTTTGAATCCGCCAGCACCCCAATTTTCTACACCAATCAGAGCAATACGATCTGTATCTCGTTCAATGATTTGATGCTCATTAAGTAATAATCGCCAACCCATTTTTTCTTGACGATTTTTTAAATCATCCATATTATCTTGTTTATCTTCAGCATTGGGCCAAGACACATAGTCTCCATAATCATGATTTCCTAAAACTGAATAAACCCCGTCTGGAGCCGATAATTGACTAAAAAGATTTTGCCAAGGATTCAATTCATCAGCCCTATTGTTCACTAAATCACCAGTAAATAAAATAAGGTCGGGGTTCTGATCCTGAATCAACGACAGACCATAATTAACCTTTTCTCTGTTATCAAAACTCCCGCAATGCAAATCACTAATGTGCACTATGGTGTAATCCTCAAAGGCATCTGGCAAATCCTCAAAACTCAAAGTATAACACAATACTTGATATTGGTATTTTCCACGAAACATGCCATACAAAAGAGCACCAAAAGGTAAGGATGCTGTTATCAGGGCCAAACTACTGACGAATCGTCTCCTACTGGGTATGAACTTCGCTGGCTCAGATGAGAATTGTCTGATCAAACCCCAAATAAGTCGCACTAAATCTTCGGTCATCATGAAAGTGCCGACCATGATTTTGGGAACAAAACAGGCTAAAAACAAACCAAAAATATAAAGTTGGCCAGGTCGAGTACTACGCACTTCACCTATGGACAATAGCTGACCGACAAAAACGGCCAAGACCAAAAATGAGGTGCCAAAATACACCCAAGGCGCCCAAGGATGTCTGGTTATAGTTTTAAGGGCCTGATAAGCGTATAAATCGACCGCACCATAAAAAAGGAAAAAGAAGAACCAACGCATCTTTTTTTTGCCAAAGATAAACTCATACACACAACTCTCACGTGGCTTCACTTTTTTTTAACGTCTTTTTGTAAATTGAACCAATCAATGGAGCATATGAAAAAATACCTTTGGCTTTTGTCATTTTTTATTTTAGCTGCTTGCAATTTAGAACAGCCAAGTGTCATTGATACTGATTTTGATCCAATACCCTATGTGGATCCGTTTATCGGAACGGGGGGACACGGGCACACCTTTCCTGGAGCTACAACCCCTTTTGGCATGGTTCAACTTAGTCCTGACACCAGACTGAGTGGTTGGGATGGATGTAGCGGCTACCATTACAGCGACCATTATATCTATGGATTCTCCCATACTCACCTTAGCGGAACCGGGGTAAGTGATTACGGCGACCTACTGCTTATGCCAGCTGGTAAAAAAGAATGGCACAATGGCGCTCAATCAGCTGGAGGATATCGTCAATATTTTAATCATAAAAACGAAAAAGCCACTCCTGGCTTTTATCAGGTTTATTTAGACAGTTTGGACTTGATTGCCTCAATGACCGCGAGCCCAAGGACTGCCATTCATCAATATCAGTATTCACTCGAGCATCCCGCCTATTTAGTAATCGACTTAGCCCATAGAGATTCGGTCCTTTCTGCCGACCTTGAGCTTATCGATGCCTATACATTAAGAGGGCATCGTTATTCTAAAGAGTGGGCAGAGGACCAAAGATTGTATTTTTACATTAGTTTTTCTCACCCGATCAAGACAACTCGAGACGCCAAGGATAAAAATCTTCAGGAATCTCTGGATTTTGAATATCGTAAAGACCTACAAATGGCTTATTTGAAGTTTGATAATTTAGAGAATAGCCCAGTAGAGGTAAAGGTTGGTATTTCGGCAGTAGACCATGAGGGAGCCTATAAGAATTACCTGGCTGAGGCCGCCGGGAAAAGCTTTGATCAAATGCGTCTTGAGGCCAAAAAATTATGGCGAAAGCAACTACTTAAAATAAAGGTCACAGGAAAACGAGACAGCGACCTCGTGAATTTTTACAGTAGCTTATATCACAGCATGATCTCGCCGAATCTATATCAAGACGTTGATGGCCGCTACCGCGGCATGGATCTGGAAATTCATCAGGACAGTACTTTTAATTACCACACCGTCTTTTCTCTTTGGGATACCTTTAGAGCGGCTCACCCTCTATATACTATTATTGAACCAGATCGAAGTATCGATTTTATAAAGACTTTACTCGCCAAATACGATGAGGGTGGAATCATGCCTATTTGGGATTTATCATCAAATTATACTGGATGCATGATCGGTTATCACGGGGTCTCAGTCATAACAGACGCCTATCTCAAGGGCCTTGATGGGTTTAACGCCAGTAAAGCCCTGGAGGCTATGAAACACAGCGCCCTTCAAGATCATTTAGGCTTGCGAGCTTATAGAGAGCAGTCGTTCATACCATTAGAAAATGAAAGTGAAAGCGTCTCCAAAACTCTTGAATACGCCTACGACGATTGGACGATCGCTCAAATGGCAAAAGCCTTAGGCCAAACCCAAGATTACCGCGAATTCATTCAAAGAGCGCAGCACTATAAAAGTGTGTTTGACCCTCAAAGCAGATTCATGCGAGCCAGGCAATATAACTCCTGGTTTGCCCCATTTGATCCGTTTGAGGTGAACTTTAACTACACTGAGGCGAATGCTTGGCAATATCGCTTTTTTGTACCTCACGACATCGAGGGGCTCATTGACCTGATGGGCGGGGCTCAAAAATTTGAAGATGAATTGGATCAACTCTTTACCGTGAGCTCCTCGACCAGCGGAAGAAATCAAGTAGATATAACAGGCCTCATCGGGCAATACGCTCATGGCAATGAGCCTAGTCATCATATGGCTTATCTATACCACTACGTCCAAAAACCTCATAAAAGTCAAGAGCGGGTGAGGGAAATCTTGACCAATTTATACACCCCAACTCCTGATGGAATTTCAGGTAATGAAGATTGTGGTCAAATGAGTGCTTGGTATATACTGAGCAGTCTTGGACTTTACCCCATGGCTCCAGGGAATCCAGAATATTTGTTGGGTAGTCCACTTTTTGATCGAGCCGAAATTCAAGTAGGTAATAAGAGATTTAACGTCGTAGCCTATAATAACCAGCGTGATCATCCATATGTACAATCGGTAAAACTCAATGGTCAAGACTGGGACAAAACCTTCCTGAAACATAGCACCATCGCCCAAGGAGGTACGCTCGAGTTTTTTATGGGTGCTGAACCCAGTTCGTGGGGTAGTACTCCAGAAAATAGCCCGGTTTCCCGTCTAGATGTTGAGCCTGAAGAGACCCTGATAATTCCTCCATTTATTCAATCGGGAAGTACTGCTTTTAAAGAACATACCAAAGTTGTCTTGGGTCAAGTCAATGATTCGGCACAAATCTATTACCGTTTGAATGAGTCTCCTAAAAAGGCCTACCAAGAGCCATTCACCCTTACTGAAAATACATCCTTAAGTGTCTTTGCCAAGGACAATCACGGTAGAAAAAGTTCGGAAGTAACTACAAAATTCGTCAAAATTGACTCACTACGTGAAATAACTGTCAACACACTTTTTGCAAATCAGTACAATGGCGGTGGCTCCAATGCTCTGATCGATGGCTATTATGGCTCCAACGATTTCAGAACCGGAGCTTGGCAGGGTTATGAAGGTCAAGACATCGATGTGATCATCGACCTGGGACATATCAAAAGCATCGATTCGGTATCAATTAACTTTTTAGAGGACCAACGCAGCTGGATTTTCCTGCCGACCGAAGTAGAAATTGCCATAGGTCTCAACGAAAAGACCGAGAAATTTGAAACCATCGTGCTGCCAGAGATCAGTCAAAATAAAGTTTCTCGGCAAAAGACCATTAATTTTTTCCTCGGCAGAAGCAAACAACGATACATTCATCTGAAGGCAAAAAATTACGGTGAGTTACCGCCCTGGCACCCAGGTTATGGAGGTAAGGCCTGGCTTTTTGCCGATGAAATAACCATTAAATAAACCCATGAAACGAAGAAATTTTATTCAGAGTACTGCTCTCGGAAGTTTAGCAGTAGTAGGTGGCTCAAAAGCACTGGCCGGAACCTTGTCATCCACAGAATCTAATCCTAAAAGCTCGATGAGTGATCTCGACTCAATCCCATTGGTTCTAGCAACCTGGAATGTCCCAATGGCCACAGATGCGGCCTATAAAATTCTTCAAAGTGGGGGTTCAGCCCTAGATGCTGTGGAACAGGGCTGCCGTTTAGAGGAGGCCAATGCTGAAGGCCAAAGCGTAGGTATCGGTGGTTTACCGGACCGTGAAGGCCATGTTACTTTAGACGCCTGTATAATGAATTCCAAAGGTGATTACGGAGCGGTCGTTTATCTCCAAAACATCAAACACCCCATATCCGTAGCGCGTCGGGTTATGGAAGATACGCCACACGCGATTATGGCCGGCACTGGCGCAGAGCAATTTGCCGTTAGTCAAGGATTTCCCCGAGAAAACCTTTTGACAGAAGCCTCAAAAAAAACCTGGCAAAAGTGGCTAGTCGAGTCCAAATATAAGCCCATCATTAATATTGAGAATCACGACACTATTGGCATGCTAACTATAGACCAAAACAGCGATATTGCTGGCGGATGTTCCACCAGTGGACTGGCCTTTAAAATGGCGGGGCGCGTAGGCGACTCTCCCATAATTGGGTCAGGCTTATTCATCGACAATGAAGTTGGGGGCGCCACTGCGACTGGACTTGGTGAAGAGGTCCTCAAGACCGTAGGTAGCTTTTTGATCGTAGAGCTCATGAGGCAAGGGCGCAGTCCCCAACAGGCTTGCGAGGAAGCCATAGGCCGAATCGTCAAAAAGAATCCGAATTATAAAGATTTTCAAGTAGGTTATATCGCGGTCAACAAGCAAGGTGAAATTGGTTACTACAGTATCCATGAAGGATTTTCGGCCACTTGCTATCGACAGGGGACCAATGAAAATTTTGCCAGCGATTATTTTAATAAATCTTGAATCCATAGAGCAGAATTTTTTTGGATCAATGATCTATTTCAACAGATATGTACTTTAAAAACGAAGTTTTATTTACCGAGAACGTATTATGTGATCTACTTTTACAACCGACAAGAAGGTTGTCCCTTTTGGAGCTAATCAAATTTGGTGTGAAAAGTGATGATTCATTTGGTGGCTTTTAATTTTATAACTCTTTGAAGATCGCCTTTAGTTCATTCCACGGAACAAAATAGATCGCCTCAAGGCTTCACATTCTGTGAATAAATATATGCAATTTTTAACCCAGTCGCCATAAGTTTTGTAGTTTAGGGCTACTATAAAAAGTCCATGGCTGACAAAAAAAGACTCTTCTTAATTGATGCCTATGCCCTTATATTTAGAGGGTATTACGCCTTTATCAAGAATCCAAGAATCAATAGTCAGGGGCTTGATACTTCAGCCATCTTGGGCTTCACCAATTCCCTCTTGGACGTTATCAAACGAGAACGACCAGAGTATTTGGCTGTGTGTTTTGATAAAGGCGGAAGTGAGATCAGACAGGAACTCTACACCCAATATAAAGCCAATCGAGACGAGACTCCCGAAGCAATAAAAATTGCAGTTCCGTACATTGAGCAATTACTTCAAGCAATGCATATTCCTGTAATTGTCAAGGCTGGTTTCGAAGCCGATGACATCATAGGGACCCTAGCGAAAAAAGCCGAGTCTGAAGGCTTCGACACCTATATGGTTACCCCTGATAAGGATTTTGCCCAACTGGTGTCAGAACACATATTTATGTACCGTCCTGTCTTTGGAGGGGGATATGAAACTTGGGGAGTCGAACAGGTCAAAGAAAGGTTTGAGGTCGAGAGGCCAGAACAAGTTATCGACTACCTCGGCATGATGGGAGACAGCGCAGACAACATTCCTGGTCTACCCGGGGTAGGCGATAAAACCGCCAAAAAATTCATAAAGGAATACGGCTCTTTAGAGGGTCTTTTGGCCAATACCAGCGAACTCAAAGGAAAGATGAAAGAAAGGGTAGAACAAAATAAAGATTTAGGGCGTATATCTAAAGAATTGGCAACTATTTTACTGAATGTCCCCGTAGACTTTGAACCCGAGAAACTCGTTTTAGAAAAGCCAGATGTGCTTGCGGTTACAACTTTATTTGAAAAGCTGGAATTCAGGCGATTGACCCAAAATTTCATCAAGACCTTTTCATTAGAAGACGGCCAAAATGAGGCACAAAAAATTGCTAAAAGCGAAATGATATCAACTCCAGAAATGACGAAAGTCTCTAATCAGGCTAAGGAAATGACTGCAGGATCAGGCCAATTCTCACTTTTTGATAGTTTTCAAAATGAAGTTGATTCAGCCTCGAGCCGAAAAAATATTAGCAGCATGGCGCATCATTATCAAATATTGATGCCAGGCCTAGGATTAGACTTATTTGTTCAAGCACTTTTAAAACAATCAGAAGTAGCCATTCATCTTTTGAGCGACCTGGATGATGCCATGAATGCATCTATCGTCGCTATTGGATTTAGTCATGACGCTCACACTGGTTATGTCTTACCCTTGTCCAAAGATCATCAAGAGGCCCAAACCCAACTCGAATCATTAAAGCCTTTTTTCGAACATAATGAAATCGAAAAAATTGGTCAAAATATTAAATCTAGCATCAAAACCCTGTCGCGTTATGGCATTCAAGTCAGAGGCCCATTGTTCGATACTATGCTGGCTCATTATTTGATCAATCCTGACATGCGTCACGATCCAATAGTTTTGGCAGAAAACTATTTGAATTATCGCCCAATTCTACTGACGGATCTCATCGGTAGAGGGGGCAAAAATCAAAAGTCTCTATGGAAGTTAGCTCAAGAAGAAATTCGAGACCTGGTTGGTGAATTGGTAGACCTCACTGGACAACTCAGAAATCACTTTTTAGAAGAACTCAAACAGGCTGAAACTCTAAAATTATTTGAAGATATTGAGCTTCCTCTTTTACACGTATTAGCCGACATGGAATCTGAGGGAATTAATCTGGATGTTCCGTATCTCAATAGATTATCCAAAACACTCAACACAGACATTGATCGCTTACAACAATCAATTTATACCCAAGCAGGCACCGAATTTAATATTGCTTCACCAAAGCAACTCGGCGAGGTGTTGTTTGAGCAAATGAAACTCGTTGACAAACCAAAAAAGACTAAAACCGGACAATATTCGACTGCTGAAGATGTCCTTTCCTATCTTTCAAAGGACCACCAAATCATACGTGATATTTTGGAATTCCGAGGATTATCAAAGCTCAAAAGCACCTACGTCGATGCTTTACCAAATGTGGTGAATGCACAAACTGGCCGTGTTCATACTGATTATATGCAGACCGTCGCGGCGACAGGTCGCTTGTCGAGTAATAATCCGAACTTACAAAATATTCCGATTAGAACAGAGAGGGGACGTGCCATTCGGAAAGCATTTATTCCGCGAAATAAAGATCATACACTGCTAGCTGCCGATTATTCTCAAATTGAATTGCGTATAATTGCTGCATTATCAGAAGAAGAGAATATGATTGAAGCTTTTCTGCGTGGAGAAGACATTCATACTTCAACAGCTGCCCGGGTTTTTGGGATTTCTATTGACCAGGTAACCCGAGAGCAGCGCAGTAATGCTAAAACGGTGAATTTTGGTATCATTTATGGAGTCTCAGCCTTTGGCCTAAGTAATCAAACCGATTTGAGTCGTTCAGAGTCAAAAGAATTGATCGAAACTTATTACGCCACCTATCCTAAACTCAAGGCTTACATCGGAACTCAAGTAAACTTTGCTCGGAATCACGGCTATGTACAAACCATTTCGGGAAGACGGCGTTACCTTAGAGACATCAATAGTCGAAATGCTGTGGTTCGGGGAGCTGCAGAGCGCAACGCAGTAAACGCACCCATTCAAGGCAGTGCAGCAGACATAATTAAAATTGCCATGATCCGCATTGGCAAAACCCTTCAAGCCCAAAATTTCAAGAGTAAAATGCTGCTTCAGGTTCATGACGAATTGGTATTTGATGTTTACAAACCAGAACTTGAAAAACTCACCCAGATGGTACGTCAACAAATGCAAGAGGCTTACTCCCTCAAAGTCCCATTAGTGGTTGATGTTGGTCAAGGGGCTAACTGGCTTGAGGCCCATTGATTTCGCTTCCTTTATCGAGGTTATAAACTTTTACTATTTGCGGTTTGTAATTAAAATAATTACCCTTACATTTGCGGCCCTTCGAGGAGGGAAAATCAATGATTATTAACCTTTTGACAAAAAACTCAATGGACACATTAAGTTACAAAACAGTATCTGCCAACAAAAACACCGTGAATAAGGAGTGGGTTTTGGTGGATGCGGACGGCCAAGCATTGGGTCGTCTCGCCAGTGAAGTAGCCAAGCTACTTCGTGGAAAACATAAACCAAACTATACCCCTCACGTAGATTGCGGAGATAATGTAGTGGTTACGAATGCCGCCAAGGTAAGTCTATCTGGAAAGAAATGGGAGTCTAAAACTTACATTCGCCACACTGGATACCCTGGAGGTCAGCGATCGTTGTCGGCAAAAGAATTGCTCGCTAAAGATTCTGCTCGTGTTATAGAGAAAGCGGTAAAAGGCATGTTGCCTAAAAATAGGCTGGGCGCAGATTTATTCCGTAATCTTAAAGTTTACGCCGGAGAACAACACGGACAGGAAGCACAAAAACCCAGAGTAATTAAATTTAACCACAACAAGTAATGGAAACGATTCATAAAATTGGTCGAAGAAAAACTGCGGTAGCTCGTGTTTACATTTCTAAAGGAAAAGGAAAAATCATGGTAAATAATCGCACTTTTGATAATTATTTTACCACCCCAACATTAAGGTATAAAGTACAACAACCTTTGGCCTTAACAAATAATGAAAAGGCATTTGATATCAAAGTCAACGTACATGGGGGAGGAATCACGGGGCAAGCCGAAGCAGTACGTCTTGCAATTTCTCGAGCCATGTGTGAATTGAATGAAGAAAACAGAACAGTCTTGAAGCCAGAGGGCTTATTGACTCGTGACCCGAGAATGGTAGAACGGAAAAAATTCGGTCAGAAAAAGGCCCGAAAAAAGTTCCAATTCTCAAAACGTTAATACATTTCACTTGCAACTCTGGCCATCATATCCAGGGTCTTGGAATGTCAATGT
>MDTG01353278.1_pt1 | contig 21475 bp, 16 predicted proteins | sample 811421 | NCBI WGS metagenome assembly MDTG01 (sample SAMN05326645, study PRJNA326480) | marine metagenome | isolation source: seawater | place: Pacific Ocean: South East | collected 2011 | reverse complement strand
TTCAAAAAAATGACCTAAGTAACATTCATTTTAAAATTAAAAATAAGTTATTGGATAATTTTGATTCGAATTATAAAAGTGATATACTTTTTTTTATCTTAGATTTGATTGATAGGGTCAGATATAAGCTTTATATTAATTGGATTAATGTTTTTCCAATAACATTAGAAAATTATAAAAATACTTTATTATATCAAAATAGCTTTAAAAATATAAATGACACTAAACAAGATTTAATATTTGGCTTTGGAGAAAATATTCCATCTGGTATATTTTTTAAAAGTTTTATGGATATAAATAATCAAGATTGCTATGATATAATTGACAAATATTTTTCTAAATATCTTGAAATTAAATCTAGCTATATTCAAAATTTATTTACTAACGTAATAACTTCTTCATCTATTTATACGAATTTATATTATGGCATTAATTTAGAAGATATTTACAATACATTTGTATATGATTTTTACTATAGTATTATAGACTATAAATGGTTAATTTATGAATTGGTGGTAAATGATAGAAATATACTTTATATTCAAATGTTACATGATATACTTGATTTAGATACAATAATAGATGATGATATTTTAATTTTAACTGACTCCAATAAAAAAAAATTCAATAACAATCTAAGTAATTACATTAGGGCAATTAGTAATAATTTAAGTATAAAAGATTATAGCCATGAAAGTTTGGAAACAGTATTTATATATTTATTGTTAAAATTTGAATCAAAATATTCTAAAATAAATAAATTAATAAAAAATGAAGATAAAATAATTAATAAGGATAAAGATAAAAATAATATAATTAGGAATAAGGAAATAGATGAAGATACAATAATGTTTGGAAAGGGTAATATTACATTTAAATATAATGACAGTAATGCAATTCAGACAATTAATGTCAGTAATTTTATGTCAAATTATCAAAATTTTAATTATCATGATCATATTTACGATTTTTTATTTGAACAAATTCAATATTTAAAAACTACAATTTATAGAAATTACTTATTTGAATATTCATATAATAATAATTATAAACTAAATTTAAGAAACTTAAAATTTAATAGATATAAAGATGGTGATGATGATATAGAGCTATCTCCTAAAAATTACTATAATTTCGGAGAGTCACTACAAATTGAAAAAAACGATAATATAAATAAAACTACTGTAAAATTTAGCAAGTTATGGGAAGGTTTATCAATAGAACAAAAAGTATATGTATCTGTTAGATTAAATATTAATTATAATGACCCAGAATTAAAGATAGAAAATGATGACAGTGATGATAGAAAAAAAGAAAAAAAGAAAAGAAAAGAAGATATTAAATGGTTTCAAATTAGTAGAATTCTAAAAGAAAAATTAAATTATAAAGGAACACAGATAGAATTAATAGAAGATTTAATTTACAATAAAATTAGAAGCGAAATTATAGATAAAACTTTTACTAACTTAATTTATAAAGGATGTATTTCTAAATTTGAACTTAATCCAACTGTCTCAGATGATACAATATTATCTACTGAATATAATACATCTAAAAAAAGGTTTGCTGAAAATATGAAAAAACATATTTTGACTAATGAAAAAATAGAAGAATATAAAAAAGGATATTATTATGTAAATAATAAAAGATATGATAATCAAGAAAAATTTACGATTAGGTCAAAGAAAGATGATAAAGAAATAGATATTGAAAATTATGTTGAATATTTAAGTAAAATTGAAGACACAGAAGATACATGGATGAGATTTTATGCAAATAATTGGATATCACAACTAAGTTTTTATTTACGTTTTTTGAATCAACGTGTAATGTACATAACAGGGGCAACTGGACAAGGTAAGTCAACTCAAGTGCCAAAATTATATTTGTATGGATTGAAAAGTTTTTACTATAAAAATAATGGCAAAGTATTGTGTACAGTTCCAAGAATTGACCCTGTTGAAGAAAATGCAGGAACTATATCTGGATCAATGGGTTTACCTTATAAATCTTATAATAAAGACTTAGATGAAGAAATTAGAACATTAAATAAAGGAATACAATTCCAACACTCCAAAGACTATCATAAAAGTGATAGTAATTTTTATTTAAGAATTTTAACAGATGGGTCAGTTTTAGACAATTTATTAAATAACCAATCTTTAAAAGTGAAAGAAGATAATGGAAATAAAATAGATGAAGATTATGAGGTTAGGGAGGATAATTTTTGTGATGTTATTTTAGTAGATGAAGCTCATGAACATAACGTAAATATGGATTTAATATTAACAACAATGAGATATAATTTACTTTATAATAATGACATAAAATTAGGAGTAATATCAGCAACAATGGAAGTTGATGAACCTATATTTAGAAGATATTATAGATTTATAGATGATAACTTTACATATCCTATAAATTTGTGTAATTTATATTTTTCATTAAATAAAAATATAATTGATAGAAGATATCATATATCGCCGCCAGGTAAAACTACACAACACAAAGTTACTGAATTTTATGAAGAGTCATCCTTAGATACATATAAACATAATGAAAAATTGGCAATAGATAAAGTTATTGAATTATTTCGCACTACTAGTAGTGGAGATATTTTATTATTTTCAAATACTACTAATAATATTAAAAAAATTGTAAAACAATTAAATGAAAAAATACCACTAAATTGTATTGCTTTACCTTATTTTGGAGAGTTAAGTAATGAATTTAAAAAATATAGTACCAAACCATCATCTAATTTAAAAAAGTTAGATGTAGATAAGTCAATAATATATGATTATTTTATCAATGCTTTAAAAGAAAATGAGTTAATACGAGTAAGTAAAGGAACATATAATAGAGTATGTATTATTGCAACAAATGCAGCAGAAGCATCTCTAACAGTAACTACATTAAAATTTGTAGTTGATATTGGTTATCAACTGACTGTAAAATATAATTATGAGTTAGGTATTACAGAAAATAAAGTAGAAAAAATAACAGAAGCAAGTAGAGTGCAAAGAAGAGGAAGAGTAGGAAGAGTTTCTAGTGGTACTGTGTATCATATGTATCCAAAAGATTCACGAATTCCAATTAAATCAATCTATAATATTTCATTAGAGAACTTTAATAAAAGCTTTTTAAAGATATTAGCACAAAATTTTGACAAAAGATATGAAGTAATTGATACAAATATATTTATTAATATACTTTGTTTTAAAAAAGAAAGAAATGAAGATAAATTAAGAGAATTAAATAGGTCTTCTGTCTCGAAATATATTTATGAACAATATTTAATTCCTGAACTTTTATATGATGATACTAATAATCCTGTTTTTGTAAGAAATGAAGAAAGTTTTTCTTCTACAAAAACTTTCTTGAAAATATTATTACCTTCTTATAAGTCTGGGTTTAGTTCAGACTCATTAATTGATTTGAATGGTATATTTTACATTAATAACCCTTTAGATGATAAATATACTAGAAATTTAATATCAGGAAATATAGTTGATAGCAATAATCAAAATAAAATTATAACAATTAACAGCGACGAGTTCAAATTGAGATATAATGAATTAATATTGAGTCATGATATAATTCAAATTGATAATGGTAATTTTTATTATAAAAGTGATAAACAAAGTAGTTTTGATAATTTTAATCAAAAAATTAATAATTATGATGAAATATTTGCTAAGATATTGTTAATGAGTATGATTTATGACTATAATTCTAATAACAATATTTATATTAAAAATAAAAACCATGATAAGTTTACGAATGATTATGAGGAAATATATAATTTAAATGATCATTATTATACTCATTTATTAATATTTACTTATAAATTACTTTTAAAAATTGATTTTAATATTGAAAATTTATTCAATTTAAAATATTTTAAAACTTTAAAGGAACTAAATAAAATTAAGGTTGAAAAAACAGAATTAAGTATATTTTATGATTTATTTATTTTATTTAGCAAATCTATAAATTTTACAAATTTAAATAACAATTCTAAAATTGAAATAGATGAAATAAATAAAAATTTAAATAATTATTTTATTAATAAGAAAATAAGTTATACTAACTTAATAAAATTATTTTCCAAAAATAAAAATTCAAAAAATATAAAAATATTTACAAAAATAATAAAGGATGTTTTAAAAAATAATAAAAAACTTGATTTTGATTTTGATGATAATTTCAAATCTTTATTTATTAGTAATTATATTGAAGATAAACGTAATATAAAAGATTTATGTAAATATAATAATTTAAATTATGATTTAATAAAAGACACGCTAGTTGAATATTTACATACAATTGAGAAAATTCGTTATTCAGATTTTTATGAACATTTGAATGACTTGAATGAAATATTATTAATAAATAACATTTCAAAAGATAAACTTAAAACATTAAAATTAATATATTTATTTGGACATTTTACAAACTCTTATTATATTGAAAAAGGAAATATTAATAATTTACTAAGAAATAAAATACATTTTAAAAAATATGATATTTTAAAAAATACTTCAGTTTTAGGATTTTATTTACAAGAAAAAATAGAAGAAGATACAAATAAAAATGAAATATTTTTATTGTCAAACATTAATAAAGAAGATATTTTTAATTTTTATCCTTTATTTACTACAAATACAAAAAAAAATAATTATATAAATTATAATGATATTGAAAATAATATAGAATTTTTAATAAATAGAAAAAATAAATTTAAAAAGGATAAAGAGTTAATAATTAATAATATATCGATAAAAGATAATATCTTTAATATATTAATGAGTCTAAAAATACAAGGTCAAATGATAGGAGGCAGTTCTTATAATGAAAAATTATTATTTCATACATTAAATAGCTCCTTATTTAATATAAAGGTAACAATTGATAACTTAAAAAAAACAAAATCAATTAAAAAAATGTTAAAAAAAATAGATTTAAACAACTATAAATATGGCTATGTTGATATATATAATAAGCAAGTAGTTGGAATTTATTTGATAAAAGAAGTACATAATTTGTATATATTAAATGTAATGATGGATATTATGAATAATAGAGGTAATGTTAATAATAAATTATTACGAAAAAAGCCATTTAAAAATGTTATTATGTTATTTGACCCCAACAAAAAATTTAATTTTGAAAAATCTAACGACGATGATGAAGATTATAAAATTGATAAAAATATAATATATGATAAAGCACAAAATTTAATTAAAATTAAATTTGCAATATCTTCCCTATCTGACTCTGAAACTGCATCTGAAGGAGCTCAATATGAATTAGATAGATATAAAAATAGCTATTTACAAAAAATATCTAATTTTTTGAAATCAAATGGTAAGACAGATACTTTCATAAACTCATTTAATAATTTATTTGACTTTAAATTAGATAAAAATAGTTTAATTTCTAATATATTATTAAATTCAATACCAGTTGAAGCTACACAATCTGGTCCCATACCATCCAATTCATCAATTGCAATTGATAGCAATTTATATATAAGATTTTTGTCACAATTTATATAAAAACAAATTATAAATATATAAATATATATTTATAAAATAGATATATGCTAAAAATAAATGTAAATAATAAATTAAATATAGAGAAAGTTGAATCTGATATAAAGTTAGATTATAATGATATTTTGATTAAACCAAGAAAAACAAGCTTATCTTCTAGAAATGAGGTTATTTTAGAAAGATCATTTTATTTCCCTAAATCTAAACAAAATTGGACAGGCATACCTATAATTGCTTCAAATATGGATACTATTGGTACATATGATGTATATAAAATTTTATCAAAATATAAAATAATAACTGCATTTCATAAATTTCATTCAAAAGAAGACTTTTTAAAAATGGCATTAAATAAAGATTACTTTATGATTTCAACAGGAATTAACGGTTCTGACTTTGAAAAATTAAAAGATATTTTAAGTGCTATAGATGTTAAATTTATTTGTATAGATGTTGCAAATGGTTATATGATTAAATTAGGTGAATTTTGTTCAAAAGTTAGAAATTTATATCCAGATAAAGTTATTATAGCTGGTAATGTTGTATGTAAAGAATTAACAAACGAACTATTATCATTAGGTGTCGATGTAGTAAAATGTGGTATTGGTTCTGGATCTGGTTGTACTACTAGAATTAAAACTGGTATTGGTGTTCCTCAATTATCTACAAATATAGAATGTTCAAAAGAAGCACATTTAAATGAAGGCTACATTGTAGCAGATGGAGGTATAACTTGTGCAGGCGATTTAGGAAAAGCATTTGGTTCAGGTGCTGACTTTGTAATGATTGGCGGACAATTAGCTGGTCATGATGAAAATCCAGGTGACGTAATAGAAGAAAATGGACAAAAATACAAATTATTTTATGGCATGAGTAGTTCTACAGCTATGGTAAGTCATTATGGTAAAGTAAATAAATATAGAACATCCGAAGGTAGAACATTAAAGGTAAAATATAAAGGTAAGTTGGAAGATACTATATTAGATTATCTTGGAGGATTAAGAAGTACATGTACTTATACAAACTCAAAATCAATATCAGAGTTAAGTGATAATGTTAGTTTTATAAAAGTTAATAATCAATATAATAGAATATTCGTATAAATACTTAAATCAATATAAATATTTATATAAATGAAGATATTAGATTTTCTAAAATATATATTTAAATTTTTTAGATTTAAAAAAAATGAACAGGTTGAACCTGAGACATTTATTGAACTCATAGGTCAAGATGATGAAATAAATATAAATAATAATTTTAGTATTACTACGTCACCTCTTCATAAAAGAAATAAAACTTTCTTTGATAATGTTGATGAATGTTGTATTTGTTTGAATCCATTAGATAGTAAAAAGACTATAAAAATGTCTGGCTGTCAACATGAAGTACATATTGTTTGTGCAAGAGGATGGTTATATGAAAAATCAGAATGTCCATTATGTAGAAATAGTCAAAGTAAATTAAAAAAACGTTTAAATATATGATATTAGATATATTATATATATATATATATATATGAAAATTTTAGTTACTGGCGGAACTGGTTTTATTGGTTCAAATTTATGTGAAAAACTATTAAAAGAAGGTCATTATGTATTATGTTTGGATAATAACTTTACTGGTTGTATGGAGAACATTAAAAATTTTAGAAATAACTTGAATTTTGAATTTATTAGACATGATGTTACAAATCCTATAAATCTTGAAATTGATCAAATTTATCACTTAGCGTGTCCAGCATCTCCTAATGCTTATCAAGATAATCCAATTAAAACAATTAAAACAAATGTTTTAGGGACTTTAAATATATTAGGTTTAGCAAGAAGAACAAAAGCAAAATTTTTATTAACATCTACATCTGAAGTATATGGTGATCCTAAAATATCACCCCAAGTTGAAGAATATTGGGGTAATGTAAATCCTATTGGAGTTCGTTCTTGTTATGACGAAGGTAAAAGATTAGCTGAAGCATTAACATTTGAATATTATAGGGCACATAATGTTGATATTAAAATTGCAAGAATTTTTAATACTTATGGACCTAACATGAATCCAAATGATGGCAGGGTAATAAGTAACTTTATTAATCAATGTATAAACAATAAAGATATTACAATATTTGGAGATGGTAGTCAAACTAGAAGCTTTTGTTATATTGATGACATGATAGACGGACTATTTAAATTAATGAATAGTAACCAAATAGGTCCAATTAATATTGGAAATCCAAATGAAATGACAATTAAAGAAACAGCGTTATTAATTAAGGAAAAAAGTAAAAGTAAAAGTAAAATAATATTTAAAGATATACCGTCTGATGACCCAATGAAAAGAAAGCCGGATATAGAAAAAGCAAAAAAGTATCTAAATTGGAAGCCAAAAATAGATATTAATGAAGGTTTAGAAAAAACTATTTTTTATTATCGGTCGTTAATGTAACATAATTATAATATTGAAGCTTATAATTAGCTTCAAAGTCATTTTTTATTATGTCATAAATTTCCCAAAATAATTCTTGTTGATTTATAAAATTTAAATTTGTATTTTCAATAATTGACTTAAAATATAATGTATATTCATTTTCATAGTTATTAATTTTAAAAGTATTATTATTAATGGTTATTTCTTTACAGTCATTTATTGACTTACCCGCTTCAAATATATATGTACATCTCTTATCAAATAACTCCACATAAAAATATGTATCAACTTTATTTTTTCCTCCATAACTTTTGTATTGTTTTCTTATATTTTTTTTTATTACTGAATTTTTCAAGTTTGTTATATTATTACCTATTAAGGAATAAACTATTGATAGGTAATGAGACTGAAACATATCTTTAAAAAATCCAACTTTATCAAAGTATCCTAACCTATCTTCTACATTATCCGAGTAGTTAAATTTTATTTTTATATACTTAATTTCTTTATTTTTAAATTCTTGAATAACATCCATAATATCCAATTTATAAAGGAAATGATCTAAAATATTAACCTTGTTTGTAACCTTTTCTTTTAATTTTATAAAATCATTATAGCTACTTGAAAATGGCTTCTCAAATATTATTTTGAAATTATAATCAATTTCTTTACAAAAGGATAGAATTTTATCATAACATAATGGTGGAGTAGATACATATATGATTGTATTATCATCTATCAAATAACTAATTTTAATATTATAATCATTATAATCTCCATTTATAAACTCAATATTATTAATTAAATTTGATGTATCACCATTTACTTCATTTAGAAGATAACTTTTAAAGTCATTATTAGACCATTGTTCCCAACCATAACAGTACACTTTATCAAATATATCTAGTTCACTTATATTCTTAAAAGCTCTTATTTTACAGATATTACTTGTTGATCCAATAATAATTAATTTGTACATTTAATATATTTAAATATAATTATTTTTCTAAATTAAATTTCTTATTCCATTTAATAAATTAATTTTTATATCCCAACCTAAATCTTTTAATTTTTTATTGCTAATATAATATCTTTGGTCATTAAAAGGTCTGTCGTCAATATATTCTATCCATTCATCAAAGTCATTAGTTTTTTTTATATTCTTAATTAAAATTTTTGCAATTTCCATTACTGAATATTCCATACCATCATCACATCCAATATTATAAATTTCACCTATTTTCCCTTTTTCTAATATGCATTCAAATGCTCTTGCTGTATCTTCAGCATGTAAAAAAGCTCTTACAGTGTCACCAGACCCCTGAATTGTTACTTTTTTATTTTCTGATAATAACTTTATAAATTTTGGAATCAATTTTTCAGGGTATTGATTTGGTCCATAAACATTATTTCCTCTTGTTATTATTATTGGCATTTTATATGAATGGTTATATGATTGAGCAATTAATTCTGCACCTGCTTTAGTAGCTGCATATGGATTTGTTGGACATAATATGCTATGTTCAGTTTTATGATTTTCATTAACATCATTCATAGATTCACCGTACACTTCATCTGTTGAAACATGAATAAATTTCTTTATTTTTCCATATATTCTACAGCATTCTAATAATATATGAGTACCTAATATATTATCTTTAGTAAATTGTAATGAGTCGTCAAATGAATTTTGAACATGAGATTGAGCTGCAAAATGTATTACTTGTTCTATATTATAAGTAATTAATATATGATTTATAAGATCTTCAGAACATAAATTTCCTTTTATAAACATGTAATCGTTTGAATCTCTAATTTCTTTTTCTATATTATTTTTACTAGCGCAATAATATAAATTATCTAAATTATAGATTTTATATTTTTTGCTTTTAAAAATAAAATTTATAAAGTTTGACCCTATAAAACCTGCTCCTCCAGTAACTAGCAAATTTATCATATATATTAAAATTATTTTTTTTATTATTTGTCACTTAAATTATTTTATAATTACTATATATGAATGCTATAGCATTTTTAACAGTGAAGCCACATGACAATATAATTAAATGTAAAAATATTTTACAAAATAAGTTAAATTACGAAACATTTATAATTGTTGACGATAATTCATATATTTCAAGTGAAAAGAATATAATTAAAATTGATGAAAATGAATGTAAACAACATGGATATATTAATTCAGGAGGTTGTTCAAATGGAATATGGTCTGATGATGAAAAAATATGGAAATTATATAATATTAAAAATCCAAGTGCATGGGATAAAGCATTATACTATTTTTGTAATAAAGATTCTAAATATGAAAATATTTGGTTTATAGAAGATGATGTATTCATACCAGATTTGTCAATTTTAAATAGAATTGATAAGGCATACCATAAATCTGATTTTTTATGTGAGTCTAGTTATGTTAATATAACTGGTAAGAATAAAGGATGGCCTTTTTGGACATATTCAGATGGTAAATTTGATTTACCATGGTTTAAATCTATGATTTGTATTTGTAGAATGTCTAAAAATTTATTAGAAAAAATAAAAGAATATGTGAAAATAAATAAAAAGCTATTTTTTGATGAAATATTTTTTATTACTTTAGCTTATAAAAAAAAACTAAAAGTAAACAACCCAAAAGAACTTGAAGGTGTTAGCCATCCATCTCAAATGAAATTTAAAAGTTGGACTATTGATAAATTAGATATAAATACAATTTACCATCCAATTAAAAATATAGATGACCATGAAAAATTTAGAAAAATATTAATTAAAGATAAAGATAAAAGTCAAATTAATGAAATTGTTGGAGGATATAAAAAATTTAAAATTAATTATAATTTTTAATCTTATTATATATATGAATATAAATTGTAACCAAATTTTAATTATAGTTCTCATTTTGCTAGTATTTTCTAAACATCTAAATGAAAAATTTGGAAATTATGAATTAAAAGAATATAGTAGTTGTGGATGTGAAACTCAAATTAGATGTGAAGAAGTTCCATTAAGCAGCTGCGAATATACTGTTGGATGTAAATTGAATCAATATGGTAATAGTTGTGTTTATGATAATTAATGTATTAAATATACTTAAAATTAAATTATTTATAGTTATTTAATGAAGACTTTTTTAGTAAATCTTTTAATTTTGAGTGTTAATAGCTTTTTTATAAATAGAAATAATATAATAAAAAATAAGAAATTTACCTATAATTCAGTAAGATATGAAAATAACGATAGTCAAAATTATTTAAATTCACTAAATAGAACAAATACTAACAAAAATTTAGGAATAGGACTTTTTTTTAATGAAAATGATAAAAATTATGAAGCATATATTTCTAGATATTCAAATAATAACAAAAAAGGAAGAGATAAAAGTGAGAACTTTGATGTAATTAGGAGTAATAATTTTACTTTTAGCGATATTGGTGGTTATTTTAATATTAAAGATGAGCTGATGCAATGTTCTGATATATTAATAAACTATGAAAAATATGCGAAATATAATGTAAGAACTCCAAAAGGAGTTATATTAGAAGGACCTCCTGGTAATGGCAAAACATTATTTGCAAAATGTTTAAGTGGTGAATTAAATTCATCTTTCATTTCTACTTCAGGTAGTAATTTTCAAGAAAAATATGTAGGAGTTGGACCTTCTAGAGTAAGAGAGTTATTTGATTTAGCATTAGAAAATGTACCATGTATTATTTTTATTGATGAAATTGATGCACTCGGAAGAAAAAGAGGTGGTGACACAGATAGTGCAAATGCAGAAAGGGATAATACTCTTAATCAATTGTTAACTAAATTAGATGGCTTTAAGTCAACAAATGGAATATTTTTAATATGTGCAACTAATAGAATTGATTTATTAGATTCTGCATTGTTAAGACCAGGAAGAATTGATAAAAAAATATTCATTCCAAATCCTGACTCAAAAACACGAGCTGAAATTATAAAAATTCACTCTAAAGGAAAACCTATGACAAAATCTATAGACTTAAATTATCTAACAGAGTTAACTAATGGACTTTCTGGTGCAGAAATTGAAAATCTTTTTAATGAGGCAATGCTTACTTGTCTAAGAGATAATAGAGAAATTATTTCTATATATGACTTAGAGTATGTAATGGGAAGGTCATTAGTTGGATATCAAGCAAATGAAAATGTATTTAGTGACGAGATGATTAAACGAATTGCTATCCATGAACTTGGACATGCTATATCTGGTTATTTATTAAAGTCACATGCAAAGTTATCAAGAATTAATTTAAATTTATGGTCTCCAAAATCACCTGGATATACTGTATTTGAAACTGACGAAATTGATGCTAATATATTTACAAATGATAGATTATTCTCACATCTTATTGTTTTGTTGAGTGGAAGAGTTGCTGAAGAAGTATTTTTTGAAAACAGTGTAACAACAGGTGCTTCAAAAGATTTTGAAGAAGCATATAAATTGGCTACTCAAATGATTGTAAATTATGGTATGGGTAAACAAAATATTTATCCTTATTCAAGTGACAAGTCAAAAGAATTAATTGATAATGAGGTTTCTGAATTATTGAATGAAGCTATAGAAAAGTCTAAATATATTGTAACTAAAAGTAAAGATTTAATAAATAATTTAGTTTATGAGCTAATTAATAAAAAAAGTATGTCCAGAGATACTATAGAAATAAAAATTTATAAAAAATATCCTTATCTGTTAAAGTTAGAAATATTTTAAATTTTTTTATTTATATATATATATATATATATGAATCAAAGTAATATTGATAATATAAAATTAAGTCAATCTGGAGGTGCATCATCAGCACCAGCACCAGCACCAGCTCCGGTTGAAGAACCAGAAATACCAAAGAAAAATAATAAATTGAGAGAAGCAATTTTACGTACAGTACTAGATATTTTAGATAGATGTACTTTGTATAGATCTACACAAAATGTAGATCCATTTTTAGAGCAATTTTTTTACCAACATGGATATACTAGATATCCTGCTTTTGATGGATTTCAATTTACTAATAATAAAATTAATGCACAATTTGGTGATGATTTAATAGAAATATTCTTTAGTAAGGCAGGCTACTTAAGATACGGTGATAAATTTATAAGATACAGTTAAATTTGAAATATAAATACTTAAATACTAAATATTTATATTTTAATATGGAAATAATAGGTTTATTAGGTCATGCTGGTACTGGTAAAAATTATATAGCTGAAAATATATTACCAAAAATATTAAAGCCTAAAAATACAGTTGTAATTGCATTTGCGGATCATTTTAAAATTGATGCTATAATTAAATATGGAGCTGATTACGATAAAGTATATGGAAAGAAAGATTTTAATACAAGAAAATTACTACAAAAAGTAGGAACTGAAGAAGGAAGAAATGTCTATGGAGAAAATATTTGGATAAAAGCTGTTGAAACATGGATTAAAGTATTAAATTCTAGAGGTGTAGAAAGATTTATTATAAGTGATTGTAGATTTAAAAATGAAGTCGATTGGGTAAGATCTTTAAAAAATGGATTTGTCATAAAAATAAATGCACCTAAAAGATATAATGATAGATTAAACCAAGAAACAAATAATGATATTGAAAAAATAAATGAAATTAAAAATCATCCATCTGAATTGCAAATAGATGAATGTAATTATGACTTTATTATAAATAACGATCATGATCAAGATCCTTTTAATGAAATAAAACAAATTATTAAAAATATTTCTTCTTATGATACAATATAATAATCTAAAATTTTTTATGTAGCATTTTCATTGCTTTCATCCCCCCTAAGTTAATTTTTATAGCTCCCTTATCTTCTTCATTATCAGGATTAATTCTAATTAATTTTGTATTTAAATCTGATAAAAAATGTTTTGGTAACTTCCATTCATTACTCATCATTGTATATTGATTATTTTTTAACTGAAATCTAATTGAATGTTCTGATATACCACAACCAAATTCCATTATTACTAACTTTTTATTCATTATTGTTTCTAACCATTCTAATAACTTTAAACTTTGAATTTTACATATTTTCTCATTAAAAATTAAATCTCCAAAAAAACTAACATTTGGTCTCGCTAGCCGACCACAATATATACATTTTGGAAAAGGTTTGACAGCTTTTAAAGTATTTTGATCTATTTGTGGGATTTCCTCTATATTCATATTCCATGGTTTATGACTTTTATTACAATTTTTATCTATACATTGCCATAATCTTTTTGTACCATGAACTTCATACAATTTATTAGAATCAAACCCTGCCTTTAAAAATTGACTATCTACATTTGATGTTATAACAAAATAATTGTTATTAAATTTTTCCTTTGCCATTTTTAATAATAACTTATATCCATCATGTGGCTCTAATTTATGATATAACATTGTTAAATATGTCTGAAATCCCCATGCTAACTCTGGATTTTCTAAAAATTGCTCATGTGTTGACAATTTTTCATATGTCAAATTTAATTCTTTTGCTGGATGCCATGTATTCCATAAACCATTTGGCCCTCTATAATCTGGTAACCCAGAATCTATACCCATACCTGCACCCGCAACTATTAATAATGCTTCTGAGTCATTAATAGATTTAGAAGCATTTAATATCGCTTCTCTCAGTTTTTTGTCTGACGACATTATATTAAATGAATTTTTACTCTTTAAGTATATATATTAAAAAAAAATTGAAAATTATATTTAATACCAATAAATATTAATATTTAAAAAAGCAAAACAAAACAATGAATGCAACTGAATATCGAGATAAGCTAAGTAAACTAGAGAAAATACGTAGTATTATTTCTAATGACACTATTATAAAGCTTCCACAATTTGTAGTAATTGGTGACCAAAGCAGTGGCAAAAGTTCAGTTCTTTCTGAAATTTCAGGATTGACATTCCCAACAAAATCTGGTATTTGTACTAAGTGTCCAATAATTGTTCATACAAAATTAAATAATGATTTAGATGAGCAAACTTTTGAAATATCATGTAATGACAAATCTGAAGTTATAAATTTTAATGAATTAAATCAAAAAATAACAGAATATCAACAAGACAATATTGGAGATAGTAATGTTACAAAAAATCCAATTAAAATTACTGCAGAAGGTAAAAATTTAGAAGATTTAGTCTTAATTGATTTGCCTGGAATTATTCATAATGGTGAAGGTAAAGAAGATGTAAATGATATGATTAATGAATATATTAAACCAGAAGAATCTTTGGTATTAGTAATTACTGAAGCTGACAAAGACAATGAAACAGCTCAGGCATTAGAAATGGTAAAAAAACATGATATCGATGAAAGCCGTACAATTCGTGTCTTAACTAAATTTGATAAGTTTGATTCTGATGAAAGTAAACAAAGGGCAATAGATATGATCAACTCAACTAAAGATAATGAACTTGGTGCTCATGCAGTAATCAGTCGTCCTAATGGTAAAGATTACAATTCAGAAGTTGAAACTAAAATATTGAGCTCATACACTATTCTACCAGAACGAGCAGGAATTAGTTCACTCAAAAAACGACTACCAAAATTGCTTTGTAATTTGATAGAAACAAACTTACCAGAAATGAAAAGAAATATAAGTAAAATTTTATATGATTCAAATGAACGATTAAGTGTAATTGGTAGTTTTAAGCCAGATCCTACTAGTATACTATTCCATATACAATCTATTTTAAATCAACAAACTGAAAATTTACAAATTGATATTACAAAACCAATGAAAGTATTTCAAAACGAAATTCATGGTACTGAAAATATCTTTAATGAGGAATTAATTAATCAGCATTATGAAAGTAATTGTTTTGAATGTATATTTTTTCAAGGAGAATATACATTTAAAAAATGCACAAAGTTAATGGTAAATGATCATTGGAAGCCAAAACTAGATGAGTTACTTAAATCAATTGAAAAAATTATTGAAAATATTTTAGACATCAAGGCAATTTCAAACATAAATTCAAAAACAAAAAAATGTCTTGAACAATGTTGGACGAACCATTCTAAAGATATGTTAAAGTCTTTAACCGAAAATATAAATGCTGAACTTTTTAAAGAAAATGACTTTAAAACTATGAATCATTATTTAACTTCAAAATATCAAGAAAAATTAATATTACCAGATGAATTACTTACTAAAATTGTTGAATCCTTTTCTACTGAAGATTTTGGAACATATTCTACTTCTGCAAAACTAATTATTTGTAAACAAAAAGAAGATATTAAACAAAATATTATGAATAAAATTAAATTTAATTGTGAAGAACATAATGAAGAATTTAATAAACTACCAATAGATGAACAGCATAAAAAACGAGTATTGGCTGCTGTAAAGGCAAATTGGTCTGTCTCTCATAAAAACTTAATTGACAATGCTCTATTTTCTGTTTTGGAACTTATTAAAAATGTCGAATGTTGGATTAAACAAACAATTTTGTCAGATTCAGAACTAAAAAATAATGCGTCAGAAGATGATAAAATTACTTCTGAACGAATTCTTTTAAAGCAGAGAATTCAGAAAATGGAAGAATGTCAAAAAATTATCAACTAAATTTAATTATTTTATAAATGAAGTAAGTCATAAATATTTTCTATATTTATTATATTTTTTATAATATACTTATAATTTTCGTCGCCACAATATCCATTTTTACATACAAATATTAAGTTACTATCTTTTTCATTAAATATATTTTTATGTACCTCTATATTATATCTTTTGTATTCAAAAGATATAATGCTTATGTCATACGTACTATTGTAAGTAATTTTTGTATTTGAACAATTTTTTGTGTTATTTATATCGCTTATAATTGATTTTTCTATTTCATTTGTGCTACATATTAAATCTTTAATAAGATTAAACATTACATTTTAAAAAAAAATATTTATACCTAAGTAATTTACAAATCAATTTTTTTTAGATTTTTCAATTAAATATGTTTTTGAATCAATAAATTCATAACTTTCATCATTTTTTTTAAAAAAACCCCAATCATTTTTACGCTTAAATGGAATAAATAATGTCCAACATGAATCTTTTGAATTATCATTTAATGTTATTGTATGAACATGAGTATGATCTACTTTCTGAAAAAAACCTGGCTTCCTCCAATGATTTATTTGTTTTCCATTATTATATAAGACTCTTTCATAATATCCTCCTGACAATATATAAGTAAAATAACCCCATGGATGATTATGTAATTCATCATCATCACCTTTCATAAATTTATGAATAAATATATTAAATGGAATATTTGGATTACGGTCCTTAAATAAAATATAATATCTTACTAAATAAGGCTCTTTATTATTACGATCCATTATAATACTTTTTCTATCTGTTACTATCATTAATTTATCCCATGTATAAAATAAAAATTTTGAAGTTAATAATACTAATCCATATATAATCAATATAAAATTAGCAACTATTAGCAACAATAAATTTAACATATTCCTAAAATGAATTTTTATAAATTTTATATCAATTGATGACACCATTATAATTTCATTTATTAATAGATACTTAAGTATTTTAACATAAAATTATCTTTCAAATAATATCCTTGTTTTGAATAATATTCTCTTACACCTACTCCTGAAATTATAGCAATTTTATTATAACCATTTAACATTGATATATATTCTGCTTCTTTTAATAATTTTTTTCCTAAGCCAATATGTTGCGTTTTTTTATCTTTTGAATCATGTCTAATCATAACTCCATATACATGCAATTCTCTTACAAGAGCATGATCCTTAATCGTATCTAAAACATCATCATTATTATGATTAATTCTTAATCTACAAAATCCATAAATAATTGATTCATCTTTTGATTCAAATGAGATAAAATATTCATCTCCCTCATTGTCATTATATTTTCTAATTACCTTTTTAATATTTTTTTTATTAATTTCTCTAGATTTTACTTCCCTACATCTTATACATTTACAATAATTATTTTCCTTTTTCATTATGTCTGCTAGATGTTGGCGAAGATTTGTAACCATATTACCTCCATATAGCTCTGCTTCCGGAATATCACGAATTACTCTATTTAATCTAATCCATGGAAATACTTTTCTTTTAACATCTAACAATAAGTTAGTAATTTTACTTCTACCATTCTCTTCAATATCTTCAGCATAAGAAATATATTCACCATTATGGAACATGTCATAAATCTTTGTCCACCTTGTTACCATTGTTGGATATATTTTCCATTGATCTGCTTGTAATTCATTACCTTCTAATTTATAAATTATAAAATTAGAAGTTTTATTTTTGTAGAATAAATATATTAGAAGTAATAAAATTAAATATTTGTTAATCAATATGAATGGAAGTGCTATTATTAATATGATCAATTCAAACTTATCAAGATAAATTTTTTTAGATGAAAAACAATTTAAGATTTTATTAAACATTTTTCTATCTATTTCTAAACTACTTCCAGGTAAGTCTGGCATTAAATGATAATCTACTTTATAACAGTTCTTTTTTAATAACTTCAATGCCTTAATTGTATCTTTTTTATAACATCCTCTTTCAATTGTTTTCAAAATATTATCATCAATGTGTTGAACTCCAATTTGAACGCGTGTACAATTATATCTTCTAAACCTATTAATTTCTTTCATATTAATACAATCAGGTCTTGTTTCAAGTGTTAAGCCAATAATACGACATTTAGAATCTTGATTTGTACTTATTTCTTCTTCCAAACTTAAACGATCTCTTTCTTTTCTTGAATAAAATATATTTGCGGCATAATATGTGTCACGTACAAACTCTTCTTGATATTGCACAGGGTAATGACTCCATGTACCACCTAATACTAAAATTTCTAACTTGTCAACTTTATGTCCACAAGCTTCTAATGCACTTGCTCTGTCAAAAAATTGCATAACACAATCATAGTTAGACTGGTTAGCTCTTCTTACTCCTGGCTCAGTTGAAATATAGCTTCTAGACTGTTCAACTTTTGTGCATGTTACTTCCATATTAACTAATAATTTATTGGCATATTTCTCAATCATACATACTGTAAATGTTCTTTTTTCATCATCAAAGTTTTTAAAATCTCTGCAATATAACTTTTCTCCATTTACTAAAATATAAGTAATTACCCTTACTTCATCAATTGCATCAAATGATTCCAGATCAATTTCATATATCCATTTATTAAACGTAATTGATTTCACTAAACATCTTATATTTACTTCTAATTCTTTTGGACAAAAACCACAATTTTTACCACAACTAAATTTTTGTGTCACAACTTTCCCTTCTTTATTCGTATATTTAGGATTTGGTGAGGTAAATAATGTTACAACTTCAACACCAGAATGAATCTTAGCTAACTTGTTAGTTAAAAGTAGCTCTAATTTTGGATCAATATCATCATATAACTTTCTATAAAAATGTAACATTACTGACTTTTTAGGGTTAATTTTATATTTTCTTCTTAATTTTCCAATTAGATCCTGTAAATTTTTTTCATCTTTAGGACTATTCGCAATTACTTCGTCAAAAAATAACTTAAATTTATTTTGATCAAAGTTTCTTAATCTTTGATCATTTGAATTAAATGAAGATACATCTTCAATATCCATTTTTTCCTAATTTATAATTATTATTTAAATTTAAATAATCAATTTTTTATAAGTATATCATAAAGATAGGATTAAAACCAACTATAAATATACATAAATATTAAGAAGTGTCAACATAAAAGTAAAGATTATAAATTAATTATTTTTATTATCATATATAAATATTGATGTTGTAGGATTTTTTTTCTTACACAAAGGACAAAATATGTTATTTTTATTATTCTTAAAGGATTTTATAACCCATTTTGAATAACATAAATTACCAAAATAATGATTGCAATCAGTTTTAATTAGCTCATTATATGGATGTATTTCCAAACAAATAGCACATTCTCTATCTTGTGTTACATTTTTATCTAAAGTGATATAATTTGACTCTATTATTCTACTTTTTCTTTTATAATTGTTCGTAGGAGGAAGTTTTAATTTTTCAACTAATTTTTCAATTTGATTTCTTCTTTTAATCTTAATTTCTAGACGTAAACGTTTGTTATATTCTATTTTTAAAAACTCTATATTAGAACTACATTCATGCTTCTTTGATATATCACAATTTAATATCTGTCTTTGTTCATCTAGTAATAAATCTATTTGATTACGATTTAAAAATTTAGACATTTTTATAAATTAATTTATTATATTTATTAAATAAACATATTTCAATTTTATAATTTTTTTGAAAACTAAGGTTTTCAAAAAACAGGTGCGTTTCAAATGAGCTAAAAAACCCTAGAAATTTCATTTTTAAGATTTTAACAAAATTTCAAAAATGAAGATTTTACAGTTTTTTAGACCATAAAAATACAATATTTTTAAGTAAATCTATATTATTCTTCTTAATAATACCATTAAAAAATAGTAAAGATAAAATGTAAAAGTGTGGTCTCAACTTTTTGATTTTTAAATTTGTAAATTTTTTTAAAAAAAAAAATAGAAATGGATTAAAAAAATAAGCGATTTCCCCCCCCCTCTTTTGTAAAACATAGATATCGGAAAATATCTAAAACTATGGTCTATTTCGGATATTTTTAGATATTAAACATAATCTTTTTTAACACCAAAAACATAAATAAGATAATTTTAGATATTTTCCGATATTTTAATATAGTATTTTCGTGTATTTAAAAGAAGAATAATATATTAATAATATATATGATTTATCAATGTTACAGATGTTTATGGACCAATAATATTAAAACAAAAATGAAAGATCACTTAAGTAGATTAAGACCATGTAAAATGGTAAATAATGAAATTAATTTAGATGACTGTAAAGAATACATTTTAAGTGGAATGTCATATAATGAATATTGTGAAAAAATAATGGTCAATAAAAAGTCAATAAAAAGTCATGAAAATTCAATAAAAAGTCATGAAAAAGTCAATAAAAAGTCAATAAAAGGTCAATTTATTTGTAAATATTGTGACAAAATATTATCTTATAAGCAGTCATTACACACACATTTAAAAATATGTGAAGAGAAAAAAAAAGATGATACAGTTAGAGAGTCAATGGAAGAATTGGTAAAATTATTAAATAAAAAAGATGTGGAACATAAAAAAGAGTTAGATAAAAGAGATAAGCAGATTGAGGAGTTAATAAAAAAAGCAGGTATTTCGACAAATAATAGTAATAATAATAGTAATAATATAACTAATATTCAAAATAATTTTAAGTTATTAAACTATAAGGAAACGGATACTAGCCATTTAACAGAAAATGATTATGTGAGATGTTTAGAACATTATAATTTTTGTGTTCCGCATTTAATTAGAAAGCTACATTTTAATCCTAAAAAACCAGAGAATC
>MDTG01420032.1_pt1 | contig 21476 bp, 26 predicted proteins | sample 811421 | NCBI WGS metagenome assembly MDTG01 (sample SAMN05326645, study PRJNA326480) | marine metagenome | isolation source: seawater | place: Pacific Ocean: South East | collected 2011 | reverse complement strand
GTTGGATGATATGTCGCGTTAGCTGACAGACCAATAATGGTCATGCATACAGGTCAAGTTTTCAGGCGGATGCTGGAACCTGCGCATCGCTTCTTGAACGCGCGCTACTTGGTCGCTTACTTAGTCGGTTACTTGGTCGCAGCTTGCGGGGTACAGCGATTTTGCGCCTCCCAGGCCGTCACATGTCAGCGAGGGCCGTTTGGCAGCGCAATGAAACTTGCGCCAAGCTAAACCAACATGCCATCTTGATTTACACGTCTTCGCAAGCGACACTTATGTGTCAGCTTTTCAAGCAGGTAAGGACACCATGAAACGCAGCAATACCCCCGAATCCGTCCGTTGGGATCTCGCCCTACGCTATCGTCTGATCGAGACCATCGCTTGGTGGGAAGGTCGGCTGACCACACAGCACTTGATCCAGAGCTTTGGTATCAGCCGCCAGCAGGCCTCAAAGGACATCAATACCTACATCTCCGAGCATGCGCCAAAGAACCTTGAGTACGACAAGCATCTGAAGGGTTATGTACCAAGCAAGCGCTTTCAACCACGCTTTATCGACGACAGCGCCAGCGCATACCTGCATCTGCTGAACCAAAGCCATGTCCGGGCGCCGCATATCGAGGGCCTGGCGCTAGCCTATGCGCATACCGAGGTGTTGGATGTGCCGGACAGGTCTGTTCGCCCTGAGGTACTGCGGCCGTTGCTGAAGGCCTGTCGTGAAGGTCAACGACTGGAATGTGAGTATGTGTCCTTCACCACGCCCGATGGCGAGACGCGATTGATCGCACCGCACACACTGGTGTTTACCGGTATGCGCTGGCATGTGCGTGCCTACTGCGAGAAGAACGGGGACTACCGCGACTTTGTGCTGAGTCGCTTCCGTGGCGTGCCTGAGTTGATGGATGATCTGTCAGACAACACCCGTGAAGCAGATACTGCCTGGAACACCCAAGTTACCGTAATCATTGAGCCGGACTCACGCTTGAAGCCGGAACAGCGGGCAATCGTGGAAGCGGACTACGGCATGATCGACGGACAGTTGGAGATCCAGACCCGAGGCGCGTTGGTGCAATACGTGTTGCAACGCTACCAGATCGACCCGACCAAGGTTCATGCCAAACCCACTGCTCAGCAGATTGTGGTCGGTAACCTTGAGCAACTGCAGCAGTGGTTTTACAAGTAGAGGTCACAACCGCCTGGGATGGGCGCCACTTCAATCATACGGGACTCAGCTGAGGCCCGAGCCGGGGCTGGCGACTTGCCGGCCCATGCCCCAATTCGTTTAACCGCGTCCTTCAGTCTTCAGTCAGCGTCTTGCAGAGCGTCATAAAGAACCGCCCCGGCTGACCCTGAACTATCTCGACGTAACCTTCGCGCCGCTCCCTACACCAACCTGAATCCCAATCAGCCGCAAACCGCCTGAACTCAGCCCCCTCCTCGCACTGCACGAGAAAATCCTGCCAAGCTGTATTCAGGTGTCCGAATGGCACATCCGGCACCGTGCCAAGCGGATCGAAAACCCGTTCTCGAGCTTCGATTTCAACCACAGAGAGAGCCTCCTGCAGGTGCTGTAAGGTCACCGCGAATTCAGGCATAGGGACTGCCGGCTTTAACGGTCGATCCACCAGAATAAGCAGGAGCAGCATCGGCAAATCAGGCTACTGACCAGAATCAGGGGTAACCAGCGCCGCTTCGGCGGCTGCCAGTCTGGGTCAAGGGCCTGCGCTGCCACCTCGGTTATTGGTGGGGTCTTAGCGTAGGCACGCGCGCCACGAATGCTGAACCCAATCCCGACCAGCAAGCCAATGCCGAGATACCAGTAGAGATAGGTCAATCGTCAGCCTCCTGCTGCGTGCCTGGCCTGGGAAACACCGTCAGCGCACCCACGCCATATCCCTCTGGCGCGTTGGGGTTATCCGATACGCCGTTGTGCTTCTCTTCCGATGCGACAAGCACACCACGTTCGAAGTCGAGCAGCAGATCACGCTCGTAGACGCTCGCATAACCAGCATGCACGTACTTGAGCAACTTGCCGCGGGGAACCCTGACGCGGCCTGAATACCAGTGCGCGAATACCCGCTCCGGATACCCCGGGAACACGGACTCCAATGACGCATCAGTACCATCACTCAGCCAGCCCTGGATAGCAATCAAGTAGAGCCTGCCGTCCAGTAGTTCCCAGGTAGCGACATAACCGCGAATAAGCGCGGTTGAGCTCGGCTCGAACTCAGGATACGCACCACCCAAGCGAAAGTAGGCACCGAGTGGAGCGTTACACATGGTCAGCCGCTCGCCCTAATAGAAAAGCAGGTCGCCGATCTGCGCAGTCATCAGGCCTCCGGGGGTGGGTCAGGTAGTACGGGTACAGAGAATGCCGCGGCACCGAGCAACAACGCCACAACGAACATGAACAAACCCATTCCCCAGGACTCGGTCACACCGAGCCAAAGCCCGTAGCCCATGGTAGCCAGCTGCAGCATCAGGATGCTGGCATTGAAAAGGTACTTAATCAGAATTCCCATAACGTCACACCTCCCCTGAAGCATCCGTTGATTGAGCACCCTCACTATCGTCAACAAGCCACTCGATGCGCAGACTTCCAGAGTCGATATACACAATACCGTTTTTCCAGGGCAAATGACGGTACTGGGCGCGAAACCGGATAAAACTATCCAGCAGTTCCAGCAGATATGTCTTGAAGCCTGAATCACTGGCTAGTACGACCCAGGCGACATCGGTGGACCAGGACGCATGGCTCAGGCGAGCCTCATCATCGGCAGCAAAGCGAACCTCGCAGCGGCCATCCGCATGCTCGGGGAACTGCAGGGCCAGCATTGCAAGACGCCGGGGTTCGTAGTCTGCATCAAACTCGGTTTTGTCTTGGTCGGTTTTGTCTACGGTCATGGTATGCGGTCCTTCCGGGCATCTGCCGAGTGGCTCATTTGGACAGCATGACAGTCTGTGCGACAGACTCTGTCGCACAGACATCTCAAGCAGAAGACCGCCCGTTCCGCACAGCCAGACGACACCAGAGCCCTGTCACCCAGCACCCAACCGGGCACCTCAGAACTTCAGGGCTATGCTGAAACATCAGGCGGCATAGGGCTCACGCCATCAGTAAGCGTCCGCTGAACACACCTTTTGAACTCCAGCTTTAAGAGCGCTGGTGTTCGTCTATTTTTGACCTGTGTAATTACCTCACGGGTATAAAAACACCCTGTGAAGGCGGCCTACACAGGGTGTTCAGGGAGGAGCGGAGTATGCCGGGAAGGCCGGGCGAGCAAGGTTAGCTAGGTAAGCTGTCGACTTACATGACCTTGCCGTTGAAAACGACAGTGGTTTCGCCCTCTTTCTTAATGCTGAGCTTATTGCCGTCAGCAAAGGCCTCGACAATTTCCGAGCAGCCCTCAATGCTGGCTCTACCGTCAACATACTCACTTTGGGTGTCGAAGCTCAGGACGTAGGTCGCCGCAGGGCAAGATCTTCCGTATTCCCCTGTGGAGACAATCAGTACAAATCTATCAGGACCAAAAGCGTATGCATTTTTGATTGTGACGTAGCCAGTGGCCTCTGGATACTCGACGACCGACTCCAGCAGGTTCATGACCCCTGCCCTTGATAGGTAAGTGATGGCTGTGCCCAGTTCCGTATAGCTGACGCTGAAAGGACCAGCATCGCTGCCAGAAACCAGCACGGGTTCATAAGCAACACTAGGAGCAGCAGGGTGAGTCGGCACCTGGGTTGCAGCCTCCAGTAACTGAGTCGCAGGAGAAGTGCACTGCCCGCCTTCGCAGATGCGGTCACCTTTGCAATCCGTATCTTTGGCACACATTGCCGGGCTCAGGTTGGCCTGAGCAGTCTCGTCCCTGGGTTTATCGCATCCGCTGATGACCAGCGCGAGCAGAGTAACAATAACGATCTGTTTCAAGTTTAGGTTCCTTCCAAATGATGAGAGGTCATTATTGACGAACTTGTGTTTGGCGTCGAATAGGGGTGTACGACTTTTTTGTGTAACCGGCTAATGAGCGATACTGTCGCTCCGAACCGGAGACACGATGAGCAACTACACCGCATCACCGTCGAAAGTTGCTTGATCAGCTCATGGCCAACTATCAGAAATCTGAAGCCCTGATTGACGCCGATGGCACACTCAAGCAGTTAACCAAAAAGCTGGTCGAGCGTGCTCTGGATGCCGGGTTAACTAACCGCCTGGGGCGCGGCAAGCAGTGGCATAGCCTCAGTCCTCTGAGACACCTGAATCGCCTCTATATCTTGTTCCGAGCTCAGCGTTGAAGGGCTCGCGACCATTCAAACTGGGCATCCTCAAGGCCGCAGCCTGCGGAGAATTTCCGGCTTGATCACCCGATACCCTTCGCCCGTCCGGCGAGAGATAACCGCAGCCGAAATGCCAGTGACCGCTACTCTGCACGCGAGGCTCAGCAGCAGATCAAGACGCGTCGCCAGGCTTTCTGCCCCATGTAAAAGCTGTTATCAGCTAGTGAGCGCTCTGAATGATCCAAGATCTGCGATGACCCCATAACAATTCCCTTTGTTCTGACCCAGCTGACCGAAGCAGGCGAGCCGAACCAAGTTTCAATGCCTACCAAGCACTCTGCCCAGCAAGTTGGTCCAGCATCAAATCAGCCTTGCTAGTGAAAGCCGCACCAGAGGCCACAAGGGTTACGGCCCAAGCCAGCTAACTATAAACAGCAGCGTTAACAAATGGCGACCAGAGCACAGCGCTAGCTTCAGATCGGACAGCAACAAGCTATGCTTCCGGCGCTGCGACTCCTTTTTGTCGTGCTAGCTCAACCTCTGCGATTTGTTTCTCGACTGCCTGTTCCGCAGACACCAGCTCAGCTTCTGCCGGCTCTCGAAAGAGCTTGAGTGCAGCAGCGGGACAAATACGACTCACTTCAGCAGTATATGCATCTCCACGCAAACCGCGTTCGCGTACCGACTGCTTGCACGGCTCTGAATAAAAGGCCATCTCTCTTGAGTTTGGCTCCTTCTGCAGCTCCTGCTTAGCGACCTCAAGCCGGACCCTCTGCAGCTCAAGCCGGAGAAGTGCTAGGTGGTACTCATAACCTTCGGCAGGAACTGGAAAACACAAACCAGAATCGTTACTCAGATTCTTTTCGCACGCGACGCCCTCATCAAACGACCGCTGTGCTGCCTGGTGTTCCACTGCCTCCTCGCATGCTGAAATACGGCGGCACCAATCTGCTTTGCTCTTCTCTTGCAAGATCGAGTACAACTCCATGTAATAAGGGCTCTTGGCTTCTGCAACGTACCCGAGCTCCAAAATAGCCTCTTCGATAGATTTGTCGTCCGAGCAGCGCGCGGTGAGCTGCTCGATAGTTCGGTCATAATCAGCTCGTAATGCCTCCTCAAAGGCAGCTCGTTGGTGCTCTATCTCGGGCCTGGGTATGTCCCTTACTGTTGACGTGAAAGCGACCTTATAAACAGTCCGGTCTTCATCGTATATATCTCTCGACAAGCGCCAGAGCTCCCGAAAGTGCGGACAAGTAGCGCGCCCCGTTGAGTAAAGGTTGTCCGAATACAGAGAGAGACGCTGCGCCCTCTCTGCTTCTAAACGTTTCTGACGTTCTGCTGCAGCTGCCACTCTCGCCTCTTCATTCAGCTTAATCACAACCGGTGCAGCAACCTCCCCGATAACGCCCCACAACTGGCGGTCTAGCAGACCTTCACAGCGCTCGGTTATTTTAGGCTTCAGATAGTCCGGTCCATAGCCCTCCGCGCCGTGCACTACCGACACTGCGTAGGCTGCCGGATCTCCCCCTATCGTGAGCGTAGTTGGCTCGGAGATCTCGACCATAATCGCATCCAAGTCAACTGTCCCATTAACAAACGCACGACAGGTCGCCCAACGAGGGTCTTGCATCGCTTCAGCGTAAAAGGTATTCAGCGCATCAGTAGCGGCCTCGTTCACGCCCTTATCTGAATGGCCGTCGCAGGCTTGGATCGTGCTCCTTGAAAACTGATGCGCGTAGTCTAGGTTACGTCTTACAAGGTCTCGGTAAAAACGCTGAATCGCTTTATCGTCAGCGTATGCCTTGTCCAACTGATTGAAGGCCGAGGTCAAGATTCGATTTGTAAGGCCACTATTACCAAGCGCGTTACTTTCGTTGAGCTGAGCACATGAAAAAGTTGAGTCAGCGTGTATATAGGAGACTTCCGAATCGGAATTGCCGCAGGCCGAGAGAAGCAATGCCGCCGAAACAAGCAGCGAAATATTTTTAAGCATCGTAGTCCTTTACGCTTTAATTAAATGGAAGGGAAAACCAGCTGCAATCTGCAGAGGTTATCACAAAAGTGTTAGCAGCCTGTTGATCGCAAATTCGAGCTCTAATGACTGCAAGCAGTGCGTAGGCGCCCGAAATGAGCAAACAACAAACCCAACCACTAGCTGACATCAAGTAGGCGACCACGTTTTAATCCGCTTTCCTCTAAGGCCCGTCACATTCCATTCAAAAAATATTCAAACCTATATCACTTCCTCGAGCAAACCCCGCCGGTAGGCTCAACCGGCTTTGCACGAGGTGATATCCATGATTCCAACCTGTCCCGACTGCCACTCACACCAGGTGCAGCACTGCCACTATGGCAAATATGTCGGCGGCACTATCGGCACCATTGCAGGTGCCGTCAGCGGGGCCTCAGGTGCGGCAGTCGGCGCGCTTGAAGGCGCAAGCATTGGTGCCAGCGCGATGCGCTTTGCCGGACCAGTCGGTACCGCATCAGGCGCTGTAGTCGGCGCCATCACGGGCGGGCTCATCGGTTGCGTTGCAGGCATTCGGCTTGGCGACGTGTTCGACCGTGAGCTGTTCTATCAGTACCGCTGCGACAACTGCGGCAAGCACTTCTAACCCTTCGTAAAACACTCACTTCCACCCTGCCCCGACGCCTGCTGGCGCGGGGTTTATGCCGTTACTCAATACTCAGGAAACCCCTATGGCACACCAAATCGAAAACATGGCTTACGTTGGCGCAACACCCTGGCATGGGCTGGGCAGCCAGCTTTCAACGCATCAGCCACTGGAAGTCTGGCAGCGCGAAGCCGGTATGAACTGGCACATCGAAGAATCGCCGGTGCGCTTTGTATCCGGCAATAACGCCCACCTGGGCAGTATTCATTCCTTCCCGGAGCAGAAAGTCTTGTTCCGCTCAGACACCAAAGCCCCGCTCTCTGTGGTATCCCAGCGCTACAAGGTCGTGCAGCCGATGGAGGTGTTGGAGTTCTATCGCGACCTGACCGAGTACGCAGGCTTCGAGCTGGAAACAGCCGGGGTACTCAAGGGCGGCAAGAAGTTCTGGGCGCTGGCCCGCACCGGCCAGAGCAGCCAGCTCAAAGGCCGTGACGAGGTGAACGGCTACCTGCTGTTGGCCACCTCCTGTGACGGAACACTGGCTACCATGGCAACGCCCACCACAGTGCGCGTGGTCTGCAATAACACCCTGGCCATTGCGGTCGATGGTGCGACGCAGGCCATTCGAGTTCCGCACAGCACCGAGTTCAATCCAGAACGGGTCAAGCAGCAACTGGGCGTATCGGTATCGCAATGGAGCGAGTTCATGTACCGCATGAAAACGCTGTCTGAGCGCAAGGTAAAACCAGCTGAAGCGCTGCGCTACTTCCTGCAGGTGATCTGCAGTACCGATGCAGATCTGACTGACCTGACCCAACTGCCACAGCATCGCGCCCTGCAAAAGGTGCAGGACCTGTATCTGGGTCAAGGTCGAGGGGCTCAATTGGCATCCGCGCAAAACACCGCGTGGGGGCTGCTTAACGCGGTCACCGAATTCGTGGACCACGAGAAACGCACCCGCAGCACTGACCACCGACTGGACTCAGCCTGGTTTGGTCAAGGTGCGGTGCTCAAACAAAAGGCCCTGGATCGCGCGCTGCAACTGGTTGCCTGAGGGCTATGCGGCGCGCTGATCACCTTCCTCAACTGAGTAACTGCCTCTCCCCTTCGCCATAGGCCCGGCCAGCATCGCTGACCGGGCTTTTGTGCGTCTGGGCGGGGGGTATTGGCTTACTGGAGAACCCAACATGAAATCGGATAAGCGACACTATTCAACACCACGCAAAGGCACGGCCCTGCGCTTGGTCAGCACCACCCAGCTGGACCGGGCGCAGTGGCTGGCTGTACGCCGCGGTGGTATCGGCAGCTCAGACGCCGCCGCAGCTGTAGGCCTGAATCCCTATAAATCGCAGTTGGCCCTGTGGCTGGAAAAGACCGGCCGAGATGCGGGCATGCCGCAAATCGATCCTCAAGACGATACCAAGCCCACCTTCTGGGGCAGCATCCTTGAGCCTATCGTTGCATCGCAGTACACCAAGCGTACAGGCCTAAAGGTACGTAAGGTGAATGCAGTACTGCAGCACCCCGATCCTCAGCTGTACTGGATGATGGCGAACCTGGACAGGGAGGTCGTCGGTTCATCAGAGGTCCAGATCCTGGAGTGCAAAACAGCCGGCATCAATGGTGCTCGCCTGTGGCGTGACGGCGTGCCTGAGTATGTGCAACTGCAGGTGATGCACCAACTGGCGGTTACCGGTAAACAGGCAGCCGACGTAGCCGTGTTGATCGGTGGGCAGGATCTGGAGGTCCATCGCATCGAGCGCGACGAGCAGATGATCACCAACTTGATCGAACTGGAGCGGCGCTTCTGGCAATACGTGGTGGACGATACCCCGCCGCCAGCCGACGGCAGTGACTCCGCCGACCAGGCCTTGCGTTGCCTGTATCCGCAGGATAACGGCCGCACGCTGGATCTGAGCAGTCATCCAGCACTCAGCATGGCTTACGTCGAACTCAAAGCCCTCAAGCAGACCCTCAGTAAACAGCAGCAACGTGAGGCAGAGCTGAAGCAGCAACTGCAGCAGGCCATGGGTGACGCCAGTCGAGCGACATTCGCTGGAGGCCAGATCAGCTGGAAACGCAGCAAGGACAGCAACGTGCTGGACGTCGATCAACTCCTCAAAGACAAGCCCTATCTGCAAACCCGCTACAGCAAGGTCAAGGAAGGCAGTCGTCGCTTTCTGATCAACTGACCCTCTCTACTGCGCTATCCGCTCTATCGCTGTCCTCTCCCCTGTTGTCTCGGGCGGCTTCGGCTGCCCGGGGCTTTTTTCTGTTCCCTGTTTATCGATCCAAGGAGTACGTCATGCTCAAAGGTCTCGCTATTACCCCACCCGTGTTGGGCCGCATTGCCATCGGCAAGGTAGTCGAGCGCAACGGCAAACGTCTGCCGGAAAAAGACGATCAGTTCACCCTCACCTCTCAGGTTCAATATGACGGTCAGTGGTTGTTGCATCCGCTGGACAAGGAACTACGCACATCCGCTACCGACAAGCTGCGTGCCATCCCGGTACGACTACTGTTCAACGACCCTCAACTGAACTTCAGAGCGCACTACGCCTTGTTTGATCGCTCATCAGGGCGACCGCTCTGTGTGGGTGACGGCGAGCAATGTAAGCGTCGCACCCAGGAGGGCATTCAATCGCAGCCCTGCCCCTCACCGGATGGTTGCCCTCTTGCCCAAGGTGGTCACTGCAAACCCTATGGACGACTCAACGTGAGCATTGGCGATGAAGATGCCCTGGGTAGCTTTGTGTTTCGTACCACCGGCTACAACAGCATCCGCACGCTGTCGGCGCGGCTGGAGTATTTCCGGGCGCTGTCTGGTGATCGGTTGGCCTGCCTGCCGCTGGAGCTGCGCCTGCGCGGTAAATCCACTCGCCAGAGCCATGGCACACCGATCTATTACGTCGATTTGACCCTGCGCCACGGGATGACGGTTGAGCAGGCACTACAGGAAGCCAAAGCACTAGACCAGGCCCGACAAGAGGCTGGCTTTGACCAACCTGCACTCGATCAAGCCGCCCGCAACGGGTTCGCCAATGGTGCGTTTGAAGACACCGAAGAAGACGGTGGTCAGGTACTGGAAGAGTTTTATCCAGATACCGTGCCCGCCGCACAGCCCTCTACTCGTAAACCCAACTTGCAGCAACGCTTGGCACACAAAGCCCAAGGCGATGCAGGTGACGTCACTCATCCCAACACCGAGGTATCACCATGACAACCACTGAGAACACCGCAGAACTGCTCTGTCAGGAACTCGCCGTCAGCGAGGCTGACATTCTGGACAGAGCTGAGTCGATCCTGCGCGCACGTTTCACACGTGCGAACTATCTGACCAGCCCGGCACTGGTACGTGACTATCTGCGCATCAGCATGGGGCCAGAAGAGCGGGAGATCTTTGGCGTCATCTTGCTTGATAGCCAGCACGGCGTGCTGCGCTTTGAGCGCCTGTTCTACGGCACCATCGACAGTGCCAGCGTCTACCCACGCGAGATCGTCAAACTCGCCCTACTCAGCAATGCTGCAGCGGTGATCTTGGCGCACAACCACCCTAGCGGTAATCCAGAGCCAAGCCAGGCAGACATCGCCTTAACCCTGCGCGTCAAAAACGCACTGCAAACCGTCGACATTCGTTTGCTCGACCATCTCGTCGTCAGCGGCAGTCACTCGGTCAGCCTCGCTGAACGAGCCCTTATCTAGCACCACTATCAGCAAGCCAGGAGTCACACATGCAACGAACCAGCACGCCCCCATGCGCCGCCTGCGGTGCTCACACCCTGCTACGCAAGAAGGACCTGTATCCGATCACGTTGGCCGCAGCCTTACTGGACAGCACCCTCCGTCACCTCAAGGCACGCACAGTAGCGGACCTCAGCCAGCGCGAGGAGCAGACTGCACCATGGTCTCAATTGAGCGTATTAAACGACGTCATGCCCATCGTGTGCCGTGATATTGGGCAGTGCCAGCAGCAAGCGACGGACCTGGCAACGCTGATAGAGCGCAATTGGCTCGGTGACTTTGACCAACTGTGTCTGAGCTGCGGCATTATCGAGCTCGATCAGGACGACACTGAGGAGGCGGAGTCATGCTCCTGAGGCTGACAAACGCTGGCCTCAGCGGGCCAGCCGTTCACTTACCTGTTTTACCAACTGCAAAACCAATTCTCGATCATCCCCACTGAGCCCGCTCAGCAGCTGCTGTATCTGACGCGCCTGGTCATCTACCCGCACACTTCCTTCGGTCAACAGGTCGGCTGTTTCGCAGCCAAACAACTCCGACAGCTCAAACAGTCGCACAACGGATAACGTCGCGACGCCCCGCTCCAGCCGAGATACCGCTTCACTCCCAAGCCCGAGTTTTTCCGCAACATCTTCTTGGGTCAGGTTAGCCGCCGCTCGACGCCTTGCGATGGTGTGGCCAATTCGGGCCGCTAAGGTCTCTTGCTCTGTTTTGGACATAGCCCCTCCAACTCAACCCAGATGGTTGAACACCAACTCGTTGACATGAAGGACTTCTAACGATGAGAATCATCTTGCCAGGTTGCCAATCGACCAGATAAGTGCCGATCAACCCAAGGAGCTCTGATGAAAGGATGCACATCACCCCACCTACGGAAGGTACGCCTAGCGTGTGCCGAGCTATTCCCCCCTGCAGTTCTCTGCTGCTCCCACCACGACCGCACTAGTTAGCAGCGCCCACGCGCCAGCATGCGGCTTAATCCACAGAAGGAAACATGTAATGAAACGAATCCAGTGCCTGCTCGCTGCAGGCGGACTGCTCGTCGTACTCCCCTGCATCGCCGGTACCTATGAATGGACCGAGGGCTGGGGAATGGGCGTCAGCGAGTACAGCGTTGATGATGGCAACGGCATTGAGTTGAGCATTGCTTGCTCACCGGAACGCGGTGTCTCGGCAGGCCTCTCACTGCCTGGGCAGTACATCTCATCCGATGACCAACCAGGGTTTGACCTCATTGTCGATGGAGAGCTTTACAGCAATCCGTTTTTCACCGACTGCCGCGTCTGCGATGCAAACTTCCGCGAGGCGTTTTGGGACGCGCTGCGTGAGGCTAACAAGCTAAAGGTGGTTATCAATGAACGGGTAATCAATCTCCCCACCACCAACCTCGGCGACATCCTCCCATCGCAAGACGATCCAAACAATGTCTGTTTGTCACGCTGGTCACTGCCGTACTGACCCCGAACCATTAGGAGAATCACATGGACCAACCACCCTTTGACCAGGACGACTTCGACAATGTTCGCCCGCAAGAAACCGGCTTTGACCTCGCCCCAGCACTGATCGGTTGGGGCATTGCAGCCCTGGCGTTCGCGATCTTTATCATCATCAATAACCCCTCTCCGCTGGTGACCAGCGCCAGCCTCCCCGCCAAGATATTCGCGGTGATCGTTGGTGCGGCACTCGGAACCGGCGCAGCACTGGTGGGCGATGCGCTCCGCAGAGCCGTTATGCCCAGCGCGGTGTATACCCAGGGCGGATTCTTCAGTCTGCTATGGATCAAGGTGTTCTGGAAGGTCGGTCCGCAAGTCATCGGCCTGCTGATTGGTGTGTTCTTGGGCACCGCTTTGGTACTGCAGTAAACGGGGACAACATGAAGAAACTACACGTAGCCATACTGGCAATGAGTGCGGCAATGATCGCGGGCTGTGGTGATTCAGACGAAGCCAAGCGGGTACGCGCTGTGTTTATCACCAGCTGTATGAGTGGCGGCGCAACACAGTCCAGTTGCGAGTGCGCTCACAGGCATCTTGCAGAAGACTATTCGGTTGCGGAAATCGAAGAATTGAGCAGCCCGTATGCGGTGCCCTCTATGAAACCGGTGCAAGACCTTACTCGCTACGCAGGACAGTGCCGAGGGGAGTGAGCGCAATAGCGCTCGCTTGCCTTGGCGCAAACCTCCTCCGGGAGGTTTTTTTCTGGGCCACCCAGGCAACGCGTCCACGAAATGCCTTGCTTAGCAATCTCTTCCATACCAGAGAGCGTTTTAATCGCAGGGCAACAAACGGCCAGAAGCAGACAGTCCATCTTTATCTTGGCCGCCTACAGCTGTGACTCGAAGATGTCGAGAAAAGTCGGGGCGGTTCATTCTTCATTGGTCCTTGAGGCCTCAATCTTTTCAAGCCGATACGCAAGCTGAGCACGGGTCAGCCCGAGCATCCTTGCCGCACCGGACACATTGTCTTGAGCCTTGCTCATCGCAACGCGGATCAAGCCCTCCTCAAAGTCCGCGAGGTCGAAATCGGATGCCAGCAGAGATGAGTAGATGCCATTCCCGTCTTCTGCTCCGGCGTAGTCCGAATAACTCAAATAGCCCTTTTTCCCAACCGCAGAGTCAGCTGCGCGCTGACCTCCCAAGGCCGGACAGAGCTCTTCTATATCGATCAACTGATTATTATTAGCCAGTATGACGCCCCGCTCTATCATGTTTTCGAGCTCTCGAATGTTGCCGGGCCAGTGGTATTCCATAAGCGCATCTCGGGCCTTGTCAGAGATACCCAATACCTTTTTCTGGTATTCAGCTCGATACTTGGCAAGGAAATGCTCAACCAACAGCGGGATGTCCTCGCGCCGTTCGCGCAGGGCAGGGATATGCACCGGAAATACGTTCAGCCGATAAAACAGGTCAGCGCGAAATTTACCCTCCTGCACAGCCTTTTCCAGGTCTTCGTTGGTGGCCACAACCAGACGGACATCCACGCGGCGCAGCTCGGTGCCGCCCACACGCTCCAGCTCCCCTTCCTGCAGAACTCGAAGCAGTGTTGCCTGCGCCCTTGCCGACAACTCGACCACCTCATCAAGAAACAGCGTACCGCCATTGGCCCGTTCGAATTTGCCGGCACGGCTGTGGTGAGCCCCGGTGAAGGCTCCCTTCTCGACCCCAAACAATTCGGATTCGATCAAGTCCGGAGGGATGCATGCGCAATTGACAGCGACGAAAGGTGCACTAGCGCGGGAGGAATACAAGTGCAAGGCCCGGGCAAAAACCTCCTTTCCCACCCCGGTCTCTCCCTGCAACAACACCGACACAACGCTTTCGGCGGCCTTGTGCAGCAGCGACCAAGCCTGCTTGAATGCCTTTGAGCGACCGACCGAGTTGATCGCAAGGTCAGCCGGAGCCCCGCTATCGTTGGTGTTCTGCTGCAACTCATGCAGCTGACTCTGCAGCGACAGTAGTTCGTCTGCCAGCGCATCCGGGCGCAAAATACGATCCAGTTCTTCCGGATCCTCCCACTCGGTAACCGGTCGACCAATGATGCGGCAGCGCGCGTCACCACGCGCCTGGCACTCGGCCTCCTTGAACAGGACCTGCCGACCCATGTAATAGGTGGTAAAACCACTGGAGTAGCCGGTAAGGATCCAGCAGGCAGCCTCGTGCGACGGGCCTTCATGGCCCAGCTGCAGCTCAGATTCAAACGCCCCGTCCCAGAGAAACTCGCCGTAAAAACTGCCCTGATCAAGATCAAAGTCCATTCGCACCGGCTCTACGTTCACCATCCCCTTGATCATCGCCAACTGAGGGCCAGCGGCAAAGGCATTAGCAGTGCTCAAGTCGGGTCGTAGTTTTCGAGCAAGCTCGGCATCGCGCCAGCCGGAGTGGAATCCCAGGCGCGTCAGCAGGACTCGGGCCCGCTCCATGCCAATGGTGGATATCAGTTCTCGACGCAACGAGTGGAACATGCTGCTGTGAACCAGAAGCATGCGCTGCTCCTGCATCCACACCTTACCCGCACGGGTATCAAATCTGATCTGACTGACAAGATCCTTGCTGGCTGGAAATCGCGGTTCTTTGCTGGTGGGCATTCAAACTACCCCTTTGTTGTAATTATTCAGGGAGCATCTGCTCTCAAAAACAGATGATAGTCAAATGCCATGCAGCAGGAATTGTGCCGCTCCCCTCACACAGGCCTTAGCCTACACCTCAGGCAACGTCCGCTAGGGCGAGGAGAAACATTTTCTTCAGGATATGCTGAAACGCTTGATCAAATAATAAAAAAGCCCGGTGTCAACGCGACACCGGGCAAAAGGGGCTCATGCGCCCCGCTGGAGGCTTACAGCACAACGGCAGACCGAGCAACGGAGGAGTGAGTCAGAACGAAGCCATCGTAGCCAGCCTTCGCCTCATCGTCACATACCTGCTTGTAAGCAGCCCCGCCACCCAGATAAACCATGAATGATCGCGCCTTGCCGGGAATGTTTGAACCGGTGTACCAGGTATTGGTCTTGGGCAGCAGGGTTGCATTGGCTATTCCCTCCACCACCTCGCGCCATTCATCTTCCTTCGCCTTTTGCGGCTCCAGGGCAGCAACACCATTTGCCTCCATGTAACGGATCACATCGGCTATCCATTCCACATGCTGCTCGATACCTAGCGGCATGTTAAACAGCACCGACGGGCTCTGCGGGCCAGTAATCATGAAAAAGTTCGGGAAGCCGCTGGACATGAGCCCCAGGTGAGTGCGCGGCCCACTGCTCCAGTGATCCTGCAGGCGCTGTCCACCTCGACCAACCAGGTTCAATTTGAACAACGGCCCAGTAAAGGCATCGAAGCCGGTGGAGTAAATAAGGCAGTCAAGCTCAAACTCGCTACCATCGTTGAGCACCAAACCTACCTCGCTGATGCTCCGAATCGGGTTGGACTTGATGTCGATCAGCGACACATTCTCGCGATTGTAGGTTTCGAAGTAGTTGGTCTCGCACGGCTGGCGCTTGGTGCCGTAGAGGTAGTCTGGGCACAACAACTCGGCGGTCTTGGGGTCCTTGACTTTTTCACGAATCTTGTTGCGGACAAACTCCGCCACAATAGCGTTGGCCTTCTCGTCGAACAGAACATCCCCATAGCTGCCCAGCCAGAGTGCAAATCCGCCATCCTGCCAGCAGGCTTCGAGATGCGCCTGAACCTGCTCAGGACTGTCAGTGAAGATGGACTCACGCATGGTCGGAAATGGAACCCCCGCCAATGCAGCCCGCGCCTCGCGCCGGTACTCGCCATAGTTCGCCTTTATCTGGCGTGCCTCCTGCGCATCCATGGAGCCATTTTGCAGTGGCGTTGCGTAGTTGGGCGTGCGCTGGAATACCGTCAGGTGTGCAGCCTGCTCGGCGATCAACGGAATCGCCTGAATGGCAGAGGCCCCGGTGCCGATTATGCCTACCCGCTTACCTGAGAAATCCACACCTTCATGAGGCCAGCTTGAGGTTGAAAAGACCTCACCCTTGAACAGCTCCTTGCCGGGATATTGCGCTACAGCCGCAGTAGAAAGCGTGCCCACACCGGATATGTAGTACTTGCAAATCACTGTCTGCCCACGATCAGTCTTGATGGTCCACCGGTTAGTCTCTTCGTCAAACGTCGAAGCAATAACCCGGGTTTCAAAAGTGATGTCTTTTCGTAGATCGAGCCGCTCGGCGACGAAGCGCAGGTAATCCAGGATTTCAGCCTGGCCGGCGTACTTCTCAGACCAGCTCCACTCCTGCTGAATGTCATCAGAAAAGGAAAAAGAGTAGTGGTAACTGGAGATGTCGCAGCGCGCCCCCGGATAACGATTCCAATACCAGGTCCCTCCGACGTCGTCGGCGGCCTCGAACACTTCCGCCTTCATGCCCAGCTTGTCGCGCAGCGTATGAAGCATGTAAAGCCCGGCAAAGCCGGCGCCGACAACCACTGCGTCGGTATGGATCGGAGTATGGATTTGAGCATTCATGATATTCACCTGTTGTTTTTGTTTACTGGAATTCAAGGCCCTGAGGGCTGGGTTAAAGAGGCCGCTATGCACTACAGCGGCATGGTGAACTGGAACCAGAGCGAATCACCCTCAGGCCCGTTCTTGACGTTGGTTTCATGCAAGTATTTGACAAGCACCGCCGTTCTATCGCCGATGCCGTAGAACACCTGCGGGCCAAATGCGAGTTTCTGGATGCGGTTGCCGTCACCCACGGTCCGGCCGTTAAGGGAGTCGTCCGAGAACTGGCGGGTATAGTGCCCCGCCAGGCCGACCTGCCACTGAGGCGCTGACGCCGGCCGATACCCGGCAAAGTAATCAACGTTGAACACATCGCCCGACTCATAGTCGGTGTCATCATTCTCAAAGTTGACGGTAATGGTCGGAGACAGCGAAAGCTCCCACTGCGGCGTAGGGAACCATGTCATATCGAACTCCTGGACGTAGGAGTAGGTGTTGCTCGTGGTGTTGATCAGGTTGCCGCGGTCGTAGTCACCCAAGGGTATAAAGGCGCTGAACCCGGTGGCGAAGTGCAGCGACTCCGACGCCGACCAGTTGATGTAAAGGGGCGTGAAGTACAGCTGGTTAAGGCCGGTCTCGCTATCGTCTGCAACGCCCACATCCAACGAGTTGCGTCCACCAGACAGAATCGCACCGGTAGTGAAGGTCACACCCGACTCGGAGCGATAATCCCAGGTATGATTAATGCGAAACGCCTGTACAAAGACATCGAGGTCGAAGGTACCCGGAGTACTCTTGCCATGGCTGTCCTTGTAGTCATCCGCGGTATAAAACACGGTGTAACCGTATAGCTGAGTTTCGCCCGGAGGCGGCATCAGGGCCGGTAGCGCGGTATTGACGCCATTGGGCCAATTGGTCACGCCGTTTTCTACCGCTTGCGTTGCGCTGGCAGCGCACACAGCCAGGGTCATGGCACAGAGTTTCAAGGCAGGTTTACACGCGATCGCTTTCATATCTGACTTCCTTCTTGTTGGTTTTATGCAGAAACAGCTGGATCAACCGAGGCCCCGTCCAGCGCCTGCCTTATCTGGGCGACGATGAACTGCCGTGCGTCAGCACTGGCTGGCAGGGCCTGCAGTAAGGTGAAGAATCCGTGGATTTGGCCATCAAACTGGCGATAGCTGACATCGACGCCGTGCTCTTCCAGCTTCCTGGCGTAGGCCTCGCCCTCATCACGCAGCACGTCGTGCTCCGCAGTAACCACGACCGCTGGAGCCACCCCGGCAAGCGATGCGGCGAGCAGCGGCGATGCATCAACCTGAGTACGAAAGTGGACAGCCGGCAGGTAGCAGTCCCAGAACCAGGCCATATCGGCTTGTGTCAGAAGGCCTTGATTGGCCTCATCCAAATAGCCCGGTGAGTTCACATCCGGCTGGGTAACTGGATAGATCAGTACTTGCTGCAACAGACTGGGTGCGCCCGCATCGCGGGCCCGCAGCGCAACGACGGCAGCCAGGTTGGCACCGGCACTGTCGCCAGCAACAATCAGGGGTAAACGTGGCGCGAGGCCCAGCCTGTGAGAGTGCTCTGAAACCCATTGCGTTGCGTGCCAGGCATCATCAATGGCGGCGGGAAAGCGGTGCTCTGGCGCCAGACGGTAATCAACCAGCACAACAGCACAATTGCTTTCGCAGGCGATGTACCGCCCCAACGCATCGTAATCATCCAGGTCACCGACCACCCAACCGCCACCATGCAAATACACGACAATTGCATCAGGCTGGGCGCTTGGTTGCAGCACTCGAAGGGTGATGGTTGCACCCTGTACCGGGATCGCGATGTCCTCAACACGGAGCATCTCGGGGCCATCACCTGCGACCTCGCGTAAGCGAGAAAACATCGCACGAGCCTGCTCTGCAGTAAGGGTGTGAAATGGAACTGCGCCCTGCTCTGCCAATTGCCGCAGAAACAGGAAGCTTTCGTGTGCAAGCGTCATTGCACTATCTCCTCTTGTTGTTCTGACAAGAGAAGAGCAACGCACATGCCAACTTAAAATAACCTATAAAAACCATTAATATTCAATGTCTTACATAAAACATAGAAATTCCAAAGGGCCAAACGCCTCGTCTGACTTCATGAAATACAGAAGCACTATGCAGAAAATCAGCAACCCATTCTCAGCTCCCTTACCTGCACAAGTCGGACCTACATGAACCGCCACCGACCGACGCCAAAACACCCGTCAACACGCGTCCTCAAACAAGGCGGCAGAACGGAGCAGCCAGCAAAGGACCGTCACCTGGAGAAGAGAAGAAAGAAGACATGCAACTAGTGCTCAGGCCCAATTGCCTACGATGGCAGCGCAGTTGTCCCGGCTGCCAAATAGCCGCGGCCCACCTTGCATGTCAGCAAGTACGTGCTCAGAAAAGCGAAAGGTATTGCGATGAAGTTCAGGTGTAGGCAGGAACGCGTAGCGTGAGCCTGCGCCGCCTGCGACGGTGGTCAGGCGAAACCACAGTAAAAGCTGAAAAAGAAACGCATCAGGTCATCCAGCAAAACCCTGACAACGCCCGCCCAGCATCATCCAGCTCGTAACCCAGCAGGCGCTCGGGTAATCGCATTCCGGCCGATCCCAGGGCTGCTTGCAGCAGGCAAAATGTACCGATTGCGGGCCGGTCGCAGGTAGCGTCGGCGTTCAGCCCGGTGACAACCTGACGCCACTGATGTTGCTCAATCCACGATGACATAAGGTCAAGCCAGTAAGAGTCATACAGCGACTTCAGGCGCTGGCCACCGTCAACGCGATCCAGGCACACCAGCAGCGTACCTCTCTCACGCCAGTCACTCAGTGCCTGGCCAATACCGCTGTAGCCCGGCTCTTCACAGTTTGCCGCTAACCGCAGCTCAATAAATTCGCCGGTGAAATTGCCAAACAGTTCTGCGGCAATATCGCCCACAGGTGAGCTGGCGCAGCGGCGCACCAATGCGCAAACACCCCGGTTTGCAAGCCCTTCGGCCAGGGCTGACAAACGCTCGCCATGCGTGCCGCTGCCGATCAGTTGCAGCCTGTCATCCTGCTCGGCAATCGTAATAAACAATACCGCCTCCGGCGTTGCACCGGAGGCGAGCAACCGCGCCATCAGGGGCGCCCGGCCCGGATCTGCCTGCCGTTCTTCCCGGCAGGACAGAAACAGTACGGGTAAGCGCGGCCTTTGCGCTGCTGCCACTAGCGGCGTACCTTGCTGGCCGGCTCGCCGCCAATGCCGAAGTGCGACTTGGGCATTTCACTGATGATCACTCGGACGCTCGGCAGGGGCGCATCCAGCGCCCGGACAATGGCCTCGCTCACTTCGCGAATCAGCGCTTCCTTCTGCTCGTCGCTGCGACCTTCCAGAATATGAATCTGTGCAATCGGCATGGCATGCTCCTTAAATGAATCGGCAGGTGACGCTACCCAGCCCCTGGTAGCGCACGCTGATATTGTCGCCCGCTTCGACGGTAATGGCCGCGGTGATGCCACCGGTCATGATGAAGCTGCCGGCCGGGATGTGTTCGCCGCGCTCGGCCAGCAGATTGGCCAGCATGGCGACACTCGACGCCGGGTGGCCAAGGACCGCGGCGCCAGCACCAACATCAACCACTTCGCCGTTCTTCTCCACCACAACACCGAAGTTTTTCAGGTCAACGTCTTCGACGTTGGCCATCATGCCACCGGTGATGAAGCGCGTTGACGAGGCGTTGTCGGCCACCACACTGATCAGATCGAACTTGAAGTTCTCGTAACGCGAGTCAATTACCTCGACCGTCGGCACCACATAATCGGTCGCCGCGAGTACATCGCCAATGTGGCAACCCGGGCCCTTGAGCGGCGCCTTGGTTACAAAAGAGACTTCCGCTTCGATCTTCGGGTGGATCAACTCGCTGGTGTCCACCACGCCGCCGTCGGGCACACTGAAATAGTCGGCCAGAAAGCCGTAGATCGGGGTCTCCACGCCCATCTGCGCCATTTTTGCCCAGGAGGTCAGCCCCATCTTCAACCCAACGACCTTGTTGCCGCGAGCCTCCTTGCGCCGGCGGATTTCCCACTGGATATCGTAGGCATCAGCGAAGGTCATTTGCGGGTAGTCGTTGGTGATCTTGTGGATGTCGTGCGCCTCTAGCTCCGCGTTCTCTATGTGCTCGGCCAGTGCCAGTACCTGCCCTGACGTCAGGGTGCGTTTCTGCTTTTTCATGCTGACTGCTCCTGTTTTTTCAGCAGATCCAGTGCTACATCCACGATCATGTCTTCCTGGCCACCGACCATGCGGCGCTTGCCCAGCTCGACCAGGATGTCGACCGTTTTCAGGCCGTATTTCTGCGCCGCCAGCTCGGAGTGACGCAGGAAGCTGGAGTAGACGCCGGCATAGCCCAGCGCCAGGGTTTCGCGGTCAACCCGCACCGGACGGTCCTGCAGCGGGCGGACGATGTCATCGGCGGCGTCCATCAGGGTGTAAAGATCGGTGCCGTGTTCCCAGCCCAGCCGTTCGGCGGCGGCGATGAACACCTCCAGCGGCGCGTTGCCGGCGCCGGCACCCATGCCGGCCAGGCTCGCGTCGATGCGGTCACAGCCCTCTTCCACCGCCGCGATCGAGTTGGCGACACCCAAGCTCAGGTTGTGGTGGGCGTGCATGCCGGTCTGGGTTTCCGGCTTAAGTACATCCTTGAGCGCGCGGAAGCGGTCACGGATATCCTGCATGCCCATGGCACCGCCGGAGTCGACCACATACAGGCAGGTCGCGCCGTAGTTCTCCATCAGCTTGGCCTGCTGCGCCAGCCCCTGCGGGGTCTGCATGTGGCTCATCATCAGAAAGCCGACGGTATCCATGCCCAGCTTGCGGGCATGCTC
>MDTG01101576.1_pt1 | contig 21479 bp, 22 predicted proteins | sample 811421 | NCBI WGS metagenome assembly MDTG01 (sample SAMN05326645, study PRJNA326480) | marine metagenome | isolation source: seawater | place: Pacific Ocean: South East | collected 2011 | reverse complement strand
TGTTTCTGTTTTTCAGGTCTAAGATAATCTGAAAATGTTTTCAAGCCAGAATAAGTCAATTTTATAAATTCATCTTTGAAATTAAAAGATACACAAGCACAATTAAAAAAGTGGTTTTTATTTGAACGAAATTTTTGACATTTTTTAAAAATATGCAATGTTGGTTCTATCAAAATTCCTTTCCAATTTTTGTATTTCTCATAATAAAGTGTATTTGATTGAGTAACACCATCGTGAGCACCCAAATCTATATAAAATCCATTTTTAAAATTAAGAAATTCCTCTATTTGTTTATCTAATTTATTTTTTCCAAAATATTTTTTAAAAATTAATTTTAAAAAAATAGGAACTGGGAGTCTTATAATACTTTTAAATTTATAATATAATGTCATAAAATTAATTAATTATCTTTTTATAAAATCATTTATAATTTCTTTTTAAAATCTTAAAAATCTTAAAAAAAAAAGCCATAGGATTTGATATTAATATTTTTGTAAGATAAAAAATTCTATAAGGAAAGATATAATTCTTCCCTTTAAAATGATTCTCAAAGACAAATTGATCTGCTTGGTGATTAATTTCTATTTTTTTAGGATAAATAAATTTTTTTTCTAATTTTGATTTATTTAAATAATCTACTTTTTTTTCTAAAAAAACAGAGTGCGTACTTTCATATCCAAAACCTATATTTTTGACTAAATTTGATGTTGGTGTAATGGTAATTCCCTTTTTTTTCCAAACAGAGAGTGTCCAAGGATAAGCCCAACTATCAATGTTATTTTTAAAAACATTATCAAAAATTTTATTCCAAAATTTTTTTTCAATATTGTCTTGATGCAATTTATTCCATTGTTCGCTATTTTTAAATTTAGGCCAAAAGGTTATTTCACTATTATTAAACCTCCATCTATCTCTCCAGGTAGCCCAACCCCAACAATGATTGTATTTAGAATAATAATAACTTTCTTTTTGAATTTTTTTATGCTGAAAATTACTTCCACTAATACAATAAATTTTTTTGTTATATTTATATTTTTCAAGCATTTTTTTGCAGAAGCTTAAAAAAATTTTGTCTATTAAACAATCATCTTCAATTATAATTCCTTTTGTTTCATTTTTAAAAAACCAATTAATAGCTTCGAGGTTACTCTTTTTACATCCAAGATTTTTAAGATTATATTTTTTTTTTATTTTAATTTTAGGTTTTAATTTGGTTATTTTATTAATTATATTCTTAACCTCTTTTACTTTAGATTTATCTGAGAAAGTATTTTTAGCTCCATCAACTGATATATAGACCTTATAAGGATTTAAATTTGATATTTTCCCAAGAGTTTTTTTTGTAATTTTAGGTCGATTATATGCTAAGTATAATATTGGGATTTCAAACATAAAAATAAATTCAATAATTACTAAAATATAACTATTCTATCTATTCTTTCTATTAATTACTAAATTTTCTACTTGTTCAAAGATAAAGTGTCCTAAAAAAATATGAGCCTCTTGAATTCTTGCTACAATTTTACTTGGAACTATTATTTCTATATCTGTCAACTTTTTTCTATTTTTTAGTTCGCTAAAAAAACCAATTGATTTTATACCCATTTTTTTTGCAGATTTAATTGCTTTAAGAATATTTTTTGATTTTCCTGAGGTAGAAATGCATATTAGAATGTCATCTTTTTTTCCTAATGCTTCCAAATTTCTAGAATAAATATCTTCAAATGAATAATCATTTGCACATGCTGTAAGAGTTGAGCTATCTTGTGCCAATGTAATCGCTGCTATAGGTTTTCTATTAATCTTAGGTCTTAGTCTTACTAAAAACTCTGCCGCTAAATGCTGAGCATCAGCCGCTGAACCCCCGTTTCCACATAACATAATCTTGCCACCATAGTTTAATGATTTATAAATTAATTGAATAGCTCTGAAAATTTCTTTATCGAATAAGTGTAATTTTTTTTTAATATTTATATTATCCTCTATTGATTGATTTAAAGATCTTTTTAAATTTTTCATAATAACAATTTTCTAGATAAATATTGGATATAATGTATAGATATTAAAAATGAAAAACAAACCTTTTAAATCAAATATTTTTTTAATTGCTGAAATTGGTATTAATCATAATGGTGACATTGATCTTGCTAAAAAATTAATCTCTTTAGCAAAAGATTGTGATTATGACGCTGTTAAATTTCAAAAAAGAGATATAAATATAGTCTATTCTGAGAAGACATTATCTCAAAAGAGAGAGAGTCCGTGGGGCACTACTCAAAGAGAACAAAAATTAGGTCTGGAATTTTCAGAAAAAGAATATGATATTATAGATAGTTTCTGCAAAGAAAAAAATATTGACTGGTTCGCTTCAGCTTGGGATCTGAATAGTTTAAATTTTTTAAAAAAATATAATCTTAGATATAATAAGGTGGCGTCAGTTATGTTAACTCATGAGGAACTATTAAATAAAATAGCTGACGAAAAAAAATTCACATTTATCTCTACAGGAATGTCAAGTGAAAAAGAAATTGACAGAGCGGTTAAGATTTTTGATGAAAAAAATTGCCCATATTCTCTATTGCATTGTAATTCAACTTATCCTTGTCCCTTAGAGGAAATTAATCTTTCTTATATGCTTAAACTTAGAGAAAAATACGATTGTATTATTGGTTACAGTGGTCATGAATCATCGGTATCGCCAAGCTTTGCTGCTGCGGTGCTTGGAGCAGAAGTTATAGAAAGACATATAACTTTAGATAGAGCAATGTATGGAAGTGATCAATCTGCTTCATTATCATTTGACGGTATGAAAAATTTATCAGATCAAATTAGAAGCTTAGACAAAATTTTGGGGAATGGGAAAAAAATTATAACCCCTTCAGAACAAAAAGTAAGGGATAAACTAAGATATTGGTAGTTAAATAGAGTTTTCTTGCAAAAAAAATGAATTATAAAAAAGATATTAAAGATATTTTTTTAATTAAAGACAAAGTTTGTATTATTGCAGGCGGTTCGGGAGGAATAGGATCTGCTCTAGTAAGTTTAATATCACATAATGGAGGAAAAGTCTGTGTTTTAGATAAAGAAATTAAAAAGAATAATAATACAAAAAATATTAATTTCTATAAATGTGATTTATCAAACAAAAAAACGGTAAGCGAGGTTGTGAAAAAGATTATTAAAAAATATAAAAAGATTGATTGTTTAGTAAATGCCTCAGGTGTGTCTAATGAGAATTCATTTATTGATAATATAAATTCAAATTTAATCGCTGTTTATAATGTTACAAAAATTGTAATCGAAAAAATGAAAAAGAAAGGTGGGTCAGTAGTAAATATTACAAGTTTAAATTCAGAACTAGGATTTTCAAAAAATCCTGGTTATGTTAGCTCCAAGGGAGGCTTAAAAATGCTTACAAAATCTCTCTGTATTGATTATGCAAAATATAATATTCGAATAAATAATATTGGCCCAGGTTACATAAAAACTAGAATGACTAAAAAGAAATTCTTAAATATTAGACAAAGGAAGATGAGATTAGATAGAATTCCATTAAGAAGGTACGGAGAGCCTCACGAACTGTTTGGAGCTGTAATATTTTTGTTAACAGATGCATCTAGCTATGTGACAGGTCAGGATTTTTATGTTGATGGGGGTTTCCTTGCTAAAGGGATTTAACTGAAATTGGAAAAAAAAGTTTTTTATATTTCATGTAAGGATTTTTTTTTCATAAATTTAGCAGAAAAACTTAAGTTAAAAAAAAATTGGACTCCAGTATATTGGACAGCTAATATCGATCTTGAAAAACAAGTAATTAAAAAATTTCCAGATATTTTATTTGAAAAAAATATATACAGGGTTAGAGGATATGTTCCTAAAAAACTTAAATCTAGTTTTGAAATATTTAATTCTCCTATCGAAAAATTAGCTCTTAAAAAATTGAGAGAAATTTCCTCGTATATGTTAGAAAGATTTAATTTTAATAATAGCTTTGCTGAATCTGAAAAAAATAAAATTATTAATCATCACATAAAATATTTTGATTTCATTACTGAACTGAAAAAACCTGATATAGTTATATTTCAGGAAATTCCTCATTATGTTTTTGATTACATATTGTATGAAATTTGCAAAATAAAAAAAATTAAAACATTGATGTTTGCTTACTCTAATTTTAATGGATACTCGTATATTAGAAAAAATATTTTTTCAAATCCAGCGGAATTATCAAAAAAAAATATTACTCTTGATGAAAATATCAAATTTCAAAATGATTATAATAGAATAAAAAATAAATCTGACTTAATTCCCATGGCAGAAAAATGGGTTGAAAATAAAACAAAGTATGTCGAAAGAGAGATGAGTGTAATTAATCAAATAAAAAAAACTTTTAAAAACTCTAAAACTTTTTTAATTAGAGTAAAAAAAATTTTTACTAAAAATGATATTACCAGTGCCGGGTACATTAAATTGAAAAATAAATCTTTTTTAACTTTTCCAACTTACTTACAACAATTTTTACTTATAAAAAAAACCGAAAAAATATCAAATAACTTAAAAACTAAATATAGATCTTTGTGTAAAGATCCTGACTTAAGTAAAAATTATATTTCATTTTTTTTACATTATGAGCCTGAGAGAGCAACATCTCCACAATGTGGTTTGTTATATGATCAAATAGAAAATATAAAAAATATTTCAAAACTACTTCCAGATAATTATTATTTATATGTAAAAGAGCATTACAAAACTTTTCTTACACATACAATGATGAGACGACAATTCAGAAAGTTTGATGATTATCTAAAAATAATTGAAAATAAAAAAGTAATTTTAGTGAATGACAAATACCCAAGTAGTAAATTAATTGAAAAAACAAAGTGTGTTGTAACCGGTGTTGGAACAGTAGCATCTGAGGCCCTAATAAATTTAAAACCTATTATGACATATGGATACTCGTGGGTTAATGCCTTTCCTTACACTCTCTCAATGCGAACAAAATTTAAACTTAAAGACTCTTTAAGACAAATTTTTAATAATGAAATAAGTTTTAAAGAGAAAGATGTAAAAGATTTTTTAAGAAAATTTAGTACCATTAACTTTAAAATGCAACATACATCTTTATTACGCGAGATTGACAAAAATTTATTAACTGAAAAAGAAAATATAGATAATATTTTTGAAGCTTTAAATTTTGTAACTTCTAATGTAGATAATAATAAAAAATAGTTTTTATGGCAAAAGTAGGAAACAATATTAATTCTAAAAAAGGAAACTGGAATTTTTCGAAAAAGAAAGTAGTAGATAATTTCAATAATCATATTCTTAAATCTGTGCCTTTATATAATGAAGGACATAATTTAATAATTAATTTGTCTGAATTTTTTTTAAAAAAAAACTCAATTTGCTATGATATTGGATGCTCTACTGGTGAATTAATTAAAAAAATTGACAATTCTCTTAAGATTAAATCAAACAAATATTATGGGATTGATACTGAGAAAAATATGATTCAATTTGCAAAAAAAAATAATAAAAATAAAAAAATAACATTTGTTAATTCTGATATTTCTAAAGTAAAACTTAAAAAATCTGACTTAATAATATGCTATTACACTATGCAGTTTATAAAGCCAAAAAGAAGAGTGGAAATATTAAAAAAAATTTACAAGTCTTTAAATTGGGGAGGTGGATTTATAATGTTTGAAAAAGTAAGAGCTCCAGATGCTAGATTTCAAGATTTAATGTTAAAAATTTATGATGAATTTAAAATTGAAAATGGATTTTCGCTCGAAGAAATAGCCTCTAAAACTAGAAGTTTATATGGAATACTGGAGCCATTCTCAACCAATGGAAATAGACAAATTTTAAAAGCCGCTGGATTTAAAGATGTAATGACCATATCAAAATATATTTGTTTTGAAGGTTTTTTAGCGATTAAATAAATTTATGGAATTGTCTTAGCCTAATGTTTCAATTTTTTTAAAAAAACAATGAAAAGACTTTTAATATTAGCAACTGGTATATTTATAATAATTGTTGCTTTAAATATAATTTTTACTAAATCTAGTTATTTTTATAATCTAAGATCTTTTGTGCCTCAAAGCGCTAAAGAGTTTTTAAAAAAAACAATTTTTTTTGTACCCGAATATAAAAAAAACAAAGCAAATCTTGAAAAATTAAAAAATGAAAAACTAATATTAATTAGTAATGATTTTGCTGTTCAAGCAATATCAAATTTTAATAGAAATGAAAAATATAATATTATTATAGAGAAGAATAATAATAAAAATTTTCTTAAAATTTTTAAAAATGATTCTACCAGCAAAATAATGGAAAAATTTGATATGAAAGGGGATGTGCAAAGAATATTTAGTGAAAGAGTAGTATCATCCAAAGGTAATAAATATAATTTTAACATAAAATATTTACCATTCTCTTCGCATCAAAAAGGAGCGAGAAAAGCTAAAGCGGGAGGATATATTGATGTTTTTAATGAAAAACTAATAATTGTGAATACTTATGGAGATTTTTATTTTTCTAATTTAAAAGAAATCAATGGCTCTAAATTCCAAATGGAAAGAATTCCAAGTAATTTTCTTGAAATAAATAAATCAAAAATTTTCAAAAACCTAAGCCAAGCATCAATTAATGATATTCTGATACATAACGATGAAATTTTTTTATCATATAGTGGAGAGATAGTCGAAAATGAAAATTGTTATGGTATCAGCATCCTAAGAGGTACTATGAATCTTAATTTTATAAATTTTAATAGTTTTTGGGAATTCGATAAAAATCATTGTTCTAAGATTGACACTTCACATGGCGGTGGGAGAATGAAAGTTAAAGATAATCAACTAATTTTAACAGTGGGTGATTATGGACAATCTGAAAATAGAAATGGAAAAAGCGTAGCTGTCAGTCAAGATTTAAACCTTTTTTCTGGAAAAGTTTTGTCGATTGATTTAGTAACAAAAGATACAAAAATCTTATCTGCTGGACATAGAAATCCCCAAGGTTTATATATTTTAGAAAACTCTAATTTTTTTTTTACTACAGAACACGGTCCACTTGGTGGTGACGAAATAAACTTACACAAATTTGTCAATGACACTCAGGAAGTGCCTAATTATGGATGGCCAATAGCATCTTATGGTAAGCATTACGATGGTAAAGAAAGACCAGCTTCACCCCTTCATAAATCACATTCAAAATATGGGTTCATAGAACCACTTAAATATTACGTACCATCTATCGCAATTAGTGAAATAATAAAGGTAGATAAAAGTTTTAACAAAAACTTTTCCAACGACTTTTTTATTGCTGCAATGGGGGATAATCAAAAAGAAGGTGATTTAAGTATACATCATTTAACTTTTAATGAAAGTTACAATGAATTAATCTTTGAGGATATTATTTTTTTAGATAATAGAATAAGAGATATGCTTCAGTATAAAGATTCTGTTATTGTTTATTTAGAAAACCTAGCTGCAATTGGTGTTTTAAATATAAATAAATAAAATGAAGTATTTTAAAATAAATATCAAAAATAGAAAAATCCTCTTAAAACACAAAAATCTTTTCGATGGAAATTTAGTTTTTGGAGCTAAAAAATTTCATAAAAAAACTTACAGAACTGGTAAGGGACCCTCTAGTGGTAAAATTTTACCAGAGCTTAAAAAAGTTGTCAGCACAAAAGATGAAAGCAAAATTCTTAAAAGATATTGGGAGGATGTTAAAAAATGTCCTGTATGCAAAAGTAAAAAAAGGAAATTATTTATTAAAAGATTTTGTTTAAAAATATACGAATGTGATCAATGTACAGTTGGATATTTATCTCCAAGAATAAAATATAACAAGGTAATTGATTTATATTCTAACGAAAAATCAAATGTACCTATTTACTCATCAAAATTAAATATGAAAATGGACAAGGTTAAATTTAAATATGGTTTAAGTCTGGTTAATGCATTGGGATCAGAAAAAATTAGATGCTTAGATTTAGGAACAGGACGAGGTGTATTTTTAAATATAGCCAAAAAATTAGGTTGGCAAGAATGTTATGGAGTAGATGCAAATAAAAATTGGAGTAAAATATTTACTGAAAAAAAAGGTATCACTTTAATTGACTCTACTTGGGAAAGTTTGAATAAAACTAAATTTAAAAAACCTTTTGACTTAATAAGTATGTGGGATGCATTGGAACATACTTATGATTTAAATTATTTAATGAAATTTGTGTCAAAAAACTTAAAAAAAAACGGATATTTTATGATTTTAGTTCCAAATTTTAACTCTTTGGCTACTAAATTAATGAGAAATTTAAGCCCAACTTTTAATTGGAAGCATACCCTGCATTTTAATGAAAAAAGTTTAAAAATAATGTCTAAAAAATATAATTTAAAATGTGTTCATTTTGAAACTGTAGTATCTGAAATAGATAACATAAAAAGCTATTTGTCAGGAAAATGGCCTTATGACGGATATGGTGACCCAGAAAACCACTTCAAATTTATTACGCCTGATTTTTTACATCAAAAAAAACTTGGTAGCAGAATACTGGCATTGTACAAAATAAAATCATGAATTTAGAAAAAGAATTTTTAATAATTGTACCTGCTAGAAAAGGGTCTCAAAGAATCAAAGGTAAAAATTCCAAAAAAATAAATGGTAAACCACTATATTATTGGACCTTAAAAGAATTAAAAAAAATAAAAGATAAAATTGATATTGTTATTACGACTGACGATAGTTCGATAATTTCAAATGCAAAAAAGATGAAATTTCATGTACCATTTAAAAGGCCAAAAAATTTAAGTACAGACAAGTCAAAAATAATTGATACAATAAAATATTTACTTAAATATTACGAAAAAAAAAATATTTTTTATAAAAATATAATTTTATTACAAGTAACATCTCCACTTAGAACAGAAAAAGATATTACAGAATCAATTAAAATTTATCAAAAAGCAAAAGCTGATACTTTAATTTCTGTCTTTAATATATTTGGTATCTATAAAAAAGAAACCTTTTTTGAAGAACGAAATAATAATCTCTTTAAAAAAAATATTAAAGCAAATTATGTTATGAATGGTCCCTCAATTTTAATTTCAAGTTCTAAAAATATCTTTAAAAATAAATTATATGGTAAAAAAATTAGATATTATGAAATGCCGTTCGAAAAATCATTTGATATCAATAATCAATACGAATTTGATATTTGCGAAAAATTATTAAAAAGTAAATCAAATTAAATTTTTTTTTAAATATTGATTGACTGAAATAATATCTTTTAAAATTAATTTTTCGTCACAAATAGGTATCAATGAAATATTATACTTAAAAATAAGTTTATTTATTTCAGATTTATTATTTTTTTTCAAAAATTTAAAATTTATATTCATGTATTTAATAATTGGTGCATGAAGACTTATTCCATTAATTAAAGCTCTAATTATGTCTCCTTCGCTAATACTTCCGATAACTTTATTTTTATCTATTATTAACGCAGCTCTACACCTATTTATTCTAAATTTGTTTAGCGCATCTTTGATGCTGCTATTTCGATTTAAAATATATTTAGAAAAATTATCTTTACTCATTTATTTACAAATTTAAATTTTTTTTTATTAAGTGTCTGTCACTTTTAAGTTTTTTTAATATTTTTATTATTTTTAAAGATGAATTTCCATCGCCATATGGATTTAAAATTCTCTTTTTTAAAAATTTTTTTTTTGAAAAAACAATTTTTTTAATAAGTTTATCAATTTGTTCAACTTTAGGTTTAGCGAGAGTTATAACATTCTCACCACAGACTCTATCTTTTTGCCTTCTGCCTATATTTATAGCAGGTAATTGAAAACTTGGTGCCTCTATAAGGGCTGAACTTGAGTTTCCTATCATGCATGATGCAATTGATAATAATCCTAGAAAATCCTCTCTACTAAGATTTCTATAAACTGAAATTTCGCTATTTTTTTTATTAAGTAAAAACTCCCTTATATTATCTGAACCAGAGTCATTATTTGGCATTATCCATATTTTTTTACACCTATTTTTTTCTAATGCTTTTAAAATTTTAATAGTATTTAAATTTGTTTCTTTTTGATCTTCTGTAACAGGATGAAAAATTGCTACTATCAACTTTTCATTTTCTTTTATGTTGAATTTTGCTCTAATCTGTTTTTTGTTAGTAAAAGATTTGCTCTTTATCTCGTCTAACTGCGTTGCTCCAACTTTATAAATTCTTTTTTTTTCTTCCCCCAAACGTATAAGTCGTTTTGCAGCATCTTGATTAGATGCAAAGTGTATATGAGCCATCTTACCAATAGCATGTCTAGCAAGACCATCGATATTTCCAGAAAGCTCACCAGCTTGAATATGAGCAGTTGGTGTATTTGTATAAGCCCCAGCTACTGAGGCCATAAAAGTTTCCCCTCTATCACCAGCTAATAGTAGCCAATCTGGTTTTGAATTATGTAAAACATCAGTAAAAGATTGCAAAAATATTCCTAGAGACTTGGACACTGTTAAATCATTGTAACCATCCAGCGCCATATAAATTTTATAATCAACTTTAAATTTATCTTTATTTATTTCATTAATAGAATTACCAAAAGCAGGGAGTAAATGCATGTTGGAAACACAGATTTCACTTTGAATTTTAAGTTTTTTGCAATGTTTTAGAATTGGTCTTATATACCCCCATTCGCCTCTCGATCCTGTAAAAAATAAAATTTTCATTAATTATTTAAATCACTGTATTTAAGTAATGTATTTTTTTTTACTTTTTTTTTTACTTTTTTTCCAATTAAGTCATACATTTTATAAGAAGGTATTCCTGTACCTGGTCTTTTTGACCAAATCATATCTTTTTTTAAGATTTCCCCAACATTTAAATCTCTTAATGATACAATGCTCCTAAAAGCCCATTTACGTATTGGTAGTTCTTTTTTGTTTATTTTTTTTTGATCTCCAAGAGAAGGCTTGATAATATTTATTGCCTCAACCAATTTTTTTAACTGTTGAATACTAATTGAAACATCTTTGTCAGGACCTGAGAATTTATCACTTATATATATATGTTTTTCAATAAACTTTGCACCTAGTGTTACAGCTGCCATAGAGGTGAATATATTCGAAGTATGATCTGAATGTCCAATTACAGCTTTATTAAAATTTTTTTTCATTATTTCAATAAATCTTAAATTTAAATCTTTAAGATCTGGTGGATATTCACTAGTACAATTAAGTAAAGAAAAAAATTTACTTTTCTTTTTTAATAGTTCGTATGTCCTTTTTATTTCAGTCAACGTAGACATTCCAGTTGAAACTAAAATTGGTTTTTTTAAATCCAAAATTTTTTCAATAGTAGGCGTATCAGTCATTTCACCAGATCCAATTTTAAACCATTCAACACCTATTTCATTTAATTCATATGCAGCTTTCAAACTGAATGGTGTACAAAGGTAAATAATATTATGTTTATCACAAAAGGCTTTTAATTTTTCATGATCCTTAAGCTTTAAAGCATATTTTTTTAAAAATTCATAAAGAGGCATATCAAAGTTACTAGATTTTGGAACATTAGGTAGCATTTCTTCATCAGGTAAATGATGCTGAAATTTTATAACATCTGCTCCAGATTTTTTAGACTGAATGATCATCTTTTTAGCTAATTCTAAGCTACCAAAATGATTGTCACATGCTTCAGCAATTACGCAAACTGAATTTTTATCAGTAAAAAATCTTTTTATTTTTTTGATATTTTTCATTATTAATTTAAATAAAATTTTGAATTTAATATTCATAGACTATAAAAAGATCTGATTAAAGTATTATTTAATGAATGTAATTTATATAGGAATAACAAAATCATTTTCATTCGATGAAATATCTTATTTAAAAAAGAAGATTTCACTAAACCCAAAATATATCATTCATGATTTAAGTGAAAATGAATTAAATAAATTTAAAAAATATAATATTGAATGCCATCATATAAATGAAGCAACAATTCTAAATAATAAAAAATTTTTTAAAGATACTAAGTTTAAAATTGATAAAAAATTATATAAATTTATTAATAAGCATAAGGATATAATTAATCAAATGTTTAAAAGATTTGAATATAGTCCTGGAGCATTTTCAGAAAAAGAGAAAAATGAATATATAAAAAAATGTATTAGATATTGGTACAGTATTATAATTAAAGAAAAAATTAATTTAATTTTCCATTTAGAAAGCCCTCATAGAATATATGATTTTATAATTTACTTGATAGCAAAATATCTGAAAATTCCAAACCTTCGATTTAGAGATCCAAACCTTAATGGCAAATATTTTATTGAATATGAATATTTTAAAAGTCCTTCTAATTTAAAAAAAAAATTATCTTAATACTATTAAAAATAAATCAATAATTAAAAAAAAAATCAAAACCAAGCTAAATAAAAAATATGTAAATTTTATTAAAAAAGAAAAAATTTTATTTAATATAAATAAAATCAAAAAAAGGCATCAAATAAGAAATGATAAAAAATCTAATATTAATTTTTTAAATTTTTATATTAAATATTTATTTGACGTCAGACACCCAATAACAAAAAATAAATTTAAAAATTTAAAGATCAAAAATAAAGAATTCAGTTATGAAATAACAGGACTTAGATATATTATTTGGAATATTAAAAATATTATTAAAACTTCAATTATTAAAGCTTTCTATCGAGGTATATCTTCTAAGAAAATAGAGAAAGAAAATTATTGTATTTTTTTTATGAGCTATCAACCTGAAGCAACATCTTACCCAGATGCATGGGATATGCATGATCAATTTAAAATAATAAATAAACTTATAAAAAATATTCCAAATAATTATCAATTGGTTATTAAAGAGCACCCAACCCAATTAGATTTATCTGGTTCATTTTTTTATAAGAATCCACAAATCAGAAATATAGATTTTTATCGTGAAATTAGGAATAAATTTAGAGATAAAGTAATATTTCTTGATGAAAAATTTAATTTTAATTCTATTGTTAAAAAACCTAAATTTATCGCTACAATTAATGGGACCGTTGGAATTGAAGCTGTAATGGATAATATACCGTCCATAATTTTTGGGCACGCTTGGTATCAGGGTTGTGAAGGAACTTACAATATTAGAGAAATAAAAAACTTAAAAAAGCTGATTAAAAGTAAAAAATTTAAAATTATTGATCAAAGTAAAGTTAAATTTTTTATCAATAAAGCCAATGAAATTGCACTGCCATTTTATTACAAAGATATTCAAAAAGAATATTACCCTAAGTATAAAAAATTATTAAAAATCACTTTGTTAAATAATATAAAAAAATTGATTGTCTTAGGGCTTAAATTGTCAAAAAATAATTATAATAAATCAACCAAAATCTAATCCGCACCTATCGCAAGGATTTAAACATCCTCTTTCTTTTTTAAGATGCAATTCTCTAAATTCCTTTAGCTTTTTAGAATTCCATACATCCTTTATAGTGCTAGTTGATACGTCGCCATAGCTCATGTAACTTTTATAGTCTGCATCACAAGGATTTGCCTTCCCATCCCACCAAACATACATTCTATCCCATAAAAATGAGCAAGGAGATTTTATTTCAGGATGAGGTTCATTAGCATATGTATCCCATCTTTCAACTGCATAACCTACAGAAACTGTATCACAATAAGGTTGCCAAAAATTATTAAATTTTTCTCTATCCAAATTTTTATGAAAATCTATTCCCGATACTCTTATTTCAGTCCTTGTATTTTTATAATATTTATTTTTAATTTCATTTAATTGCATTACATTTTTTACAATTTTATCAAAATTTGAACCTTTTCTTAAAGCTTCAAATTTTTCTTTTTCATAATGATCTGCAGAAATAACAACTGTCGAAACTCCAGAATTAAAAATTGAATGACAAATATCTTCAGACAGAAATGTTCCATTTGTATTGGTTTTAAGTTCAAATATATTTTTCTTTTTAGAAATATATTTTAACATTTCACTGTATTTTGGATGCATTGTCGGCTCTCCTCTGCTAGCTAATGTAATTGATCCTACGCTCAATTCTTCTGCCTCATCTATAAGTCTAGTGAAAAGATCCCATTTCATAATTCCCATAAATGGTTTTCTTGTAAATGTTTTGTCTATTTGAAAGCACATTGGGCACCTTAAATTACAAGCACTTACTGGTTCCAATAATAAATATGGTGGAGACTCGTATTCTTCATGAAATTTATTTGCTTTATAAAATTTATATCTATGATTTAAATAATTTAGTTTTTCTTGAGGTGTATCAAGATTTGAGCAATAAAATATTTCATGGTTTGATATAGGAAAAGGAATATTTTTGAATGATTTAATATTATTAATTATTTCCTTTTTTAATAGATGACCATTATCTATAAGGTTATCAATATCATTAAATAGAGATATTACTAATTGCTCCTCTGTTAGAATAGATGAAACTACTTTTTGTCCATGATATTTTAAGTTCTGATAAATAGCTTCTGTCATTAATTAATTAGATATAGCTTTGTCTAATTTTTCCATAGCTAACTCAACTTGCTTTACATCTTCCCAACCAGTAGGATACCTTAAATATTCTTTAAGTAAAACATTTTCGTATATCCACTCTCCTATCGGACATGAACCCTCATGGTAATTTGTAACTATACTCTTATTTTCCTCTGCACTAAATGGATAATTATGCTTATATAGTTTTTTTTGTTGATAAAGAGGTTGTCTATATAGTGGTTTCCATGCCCTAATAAAATACATTCCTTCCTCATTTAAAACTTCTCGTACCTTCACCAGGTTTGTTCCAAGTTTTCCTAAGTCAAACATTATAGGCCACTGATAGAATGTTGAATGACATCCACAATCATTTTCACACACACACCCATCTATAGTTTGTAAAAACTCAAATTTTTTAAGATTGTTATTTAAGTAATCTGCGTATTCAATTCTTATTCGATTGTATTCATTTAATTTTTTCAATTGTTCTATTGCAATTGCAGCTTGTAATTCCGTTAATCTATAATTGTAGCCTGCAATATTTGTAATATCTTTTAATTCTGTAGGGCCCGTTGATGTTTCTCCATGATTTCTAATTAATTGAAGTCTAAAAGCTGTGTCTTCATTGTTTGTTACGCAAATGCCACCCTCTCCACAATTTATTTGTTTATTTACATTCAAACTAAAAACTCCAATATCTCCCAAAACTCCAATTGACTTACCCTTATATAAAGTTCCGTGTGCCTGAGCACAATCTTCAATTACCTTTATGTTGTTTTCTTTTGCAATTTTTAATATTTCATCCATTTCTGCTGGAATTCCATATGTATGTACGACTATGATTGCTTTTGTTCTAGATGTAATTAATTTTTTGAAAGATTTTGGAGTAATATTTCCAGTAAATTTATTTACATCTGCAAAAATTGGAATGGCACCATAAATTAAGGGCGCCATAGCACATGCGGTCATTGTACCAACTGACACAATCACTTCATCACCGAATCCTATCTTCAAAGCGCCTATTGCTGCAGATAAGCCCGATGTAGCACTATTTACAGATATAGCAAAATTTGCATTATATTTTTCACACCATAGCTCTTCAAGTTTTTGCACATAAGGGCCTCCTTTAAAACTGAAAGGAGGATCGGTATAAAAATTACCTTCAAACTTTGACAAATATCCGGTATCAATTACATCACATACTGCTTTTTTTTCTTCTTCACCAAAAAGAAAATTATCTAACCAGGGTTTATTTCTAATTTTATTACCGCCGTTGATCGCTAGGTTTTGATCATTAATATTTAGTTTCATAATCTAATTAATTTTTTTTATTAACTTATTGGTTATTTTATCTTTTTTTTTTAGTTTAAGATGTGTCCATGTACGTTTAACATACCTATTTAAATTTGCAAGTTTCGGATTTTTTTTCAAAAAATTTAAAATATCTTTTAAATAAAAAAATTTGTTCTTTTTAATAAAATATTGAAATATGGCCGATACTAATTCAAAATCTTTAGGGGTATCAACCTCTAAGAATATATTGGGATATCTATATTTTTTAGGGGCAATAATATTACATTTAGAAATTTTTGAATTTTTAGTGAAATGGTATTCAACATGTTCTCTATTAAGATCATTTTTTTTAACTTTTTTTTCAATTTCTAAAAAAAAATCTCCCGAACAAACACTTACTTCCATGCCTGAAGGGAATGATAATTTCATTCCATTCGAAACATATTGATATTTATTTTTTAAATAAAATTCAATTATAGCGTCTAAAATTTTCGGGTCAGTGAATGGGCTATCACTTATTAATTCAATATGAATATCTACATTAAATTTTTTAATAGCACCTGCGACTCTTCCCAAAACATCATTTGTAGATCCTCTATAATAATTAACTTTCAATTTTTTTGATAAATTAACTAACTTAAAATCTTGTTTTTTTTTAGTTGTAACTATAATAATTCGATTAACCAATTTTGATTTTTTAATTCTTTCAATCTGATATTCCAATAAAGGTTTTCCATTTATTTTTTTTAATATTTTTCCAGGTAACCTTGTAGATCCTAATCTTGCCTGTATAGTAGCAGCTATATTCATTATAAATTATTTAATTATAATTTTTTTTGGGAAATGCACAGCTCTTGACTGCAAAGCTGACTCTAGAAATTTAATTGGGGTATAAAATCTTTTTCCAATTAAGTTACTCGAATTTTTTAATGATTTCTTTTCAATTTTTACGACACAACCTTTAGCTGCAACATAAACATAATTTTTGTCTACTCTATAAACAATTCCAAACTGAAAAGGATGAAATGATTGTTTTTCTTTATAAATTTTTGCTTTCTTAATAACGATTAAGTTTTTACTAATAAAAGTCCTAGCACCTTGAAAAGGCTCTGAAAAAGCATTTATAAAAGAAACTATATCTTTTGCATGCCAACTCCAGTTAATAAAAGAGTGTGTAAGAGTATTTAATCTTGGCATATAAATAGAGTAAGCTGATTTTTGTTTTTTTCCAATTAATTTCTTGTTGTTTTTAATGTTATCAAACAATTTATTTAGCAAAAATTTTTCTTTTTTAGATGCTATTTTATTAAAATCTTTCTCATTAACAACTCCTTCACAATTTATTTTTTTTTCAAATATAATATTTCCCTCATCAATTTGAGTAGTTACTTTATGAATTGTAACGGCAGATTTTTTTAACCTTGACATTATTTGCCATGTTTGAACGGCTGCTCCCCTTTGATTTGGAAGTAAACCAGTATGTATATTATATATTCTACCTTTAAATAGTTTAATTAAATCTTTTTTTGCAATGAAAAGACTGTTTAAAAGTAAACAATAAGATTTTTTTTTAATTTGTTTAAGATCCTTACTGATCTTATAAACTAAGTTATTATAATCCGTAACTGAGGTAAAATTCATTTTTTTTTTATTTAAAAAATGATTAAAATTTTCTCTTCTATTAATTTTTTTTTTTAAATGTAAATTTTCAGTATATATAAATAATTTAAATTTAAATTTTTTATTTATATCAATTATAGATTGAAATGGATAAATTTCATTCAATCTGTTCCCACCTATAATAAATAAGTTTTTCATTAAAAAATTTTTTTAATCAATTCAAAATCAATTTGATTATCAATTTCTATAAGATTAAACTTTTTATTAACTTCAAAACAAATTTTACTTTTTGATGCCCATATATTGTTTTTAATATCTTTAGAATCTAAAATATATAACAAACCATCATCCCAAAACCATTCTTTAAGCTTTTGCCTTCCTAAATTGTTAAATTTACCCCAAGGATATATGTGTAAATATCTACCTGTTGCTAGAGATTTTTTTTTACTTTTCAAATATTTTTTTAAACATTTATCAATTATCATTTTAGGTCTTAAGGGAGAAGTTGGCTGCAATAAGACAATTTTTGTGGCTTTTGTAATATTTATAGCATGTTTTAATACATCTATTGTTTTTGATGTGTCACCTGAGATAATTTTTGGCCTATCAATAACTTTACAGTTATATTTTAAACAAATATTTTTAATTTTTTTACTGTCTGTAGAAGCATAAAAATCATCAATTAATTTTGACTCTTTTGCCGATTGTATTGACCAATATATTAGTGGCTTACCATTTATAATCTTTATATTTTTATCTTTTAAACCTTTGCTACCTCCTCTTGCAGGGATAATAGCAATTATTTTATCCTTCATAACTTGTTTTTTTTTCTAAAAAAATTAGAGTATTTTTAATTGATTTAATCAAATATTCTAAATCATAATCGCTCATCCAGTGATGAAATGGCAATGAAATCATATTGTCATAAAAAAAATCAGTTTCTTTTAATTTTTTTGGATAAAAATTCCTTTTTTTAAAAAAATGATACCTATATAAGGGTAGATATTGAATAATAACTTGTATTTTATATTTTTCACTCATTAATTTAATAAAATCGTCTCTATTAAATTTAACAATTCTACTATCTAAGAGCGCTGGTAATAAATGAAATACATTTTTATAATTTTTTTTTGTTTTTTGAAATTTCAAATATTTAAAAGATTTTAAAGATGCAATTATTTTTTTGGCTCTATTTATTCTTTGTTTGTTTAATTTGTTAATTCGTTTTAAAAGCTCGTTCCCAATTATAGATTGTAATTCGGTAAATGGAAAATTAAATGGAGTTATTCCTTTAACATCCTCATAAACATCAACCATTGCTGGTAACCAATAATATTTTTTATTTTTGTAAGGCCTATGTCCGTTTTTTCTTAAACCGTCTGCCAGTTTTTGATATCTTTTATTTTTTATTACTAAAGCACCACCAGCACCAATAGTAGACATATTTTTTTGAGCATGGAATGAAAAAATTGACATATCTCCAAAAGTACCAACTTTTTTATCAAAGTATTCTGCACCTAAAGCTTGTGCACAATCTTCTATTAAAAGAACTTTTTTCAATCTACAAATTTTTCTGATCTTATTAATATCGCAAGGCATTCCATACAAGTGAGTAATTACAACTGCTTTAGTTTTTTTATTAATTTTTTTTAGAATATCATTTGGATCTATAGTCATTGTATCTGACTTAATATCTGCCCAAACTATCTTGCAATTATATCTGCAAAAAGGAAGTGCTGAAGCACAATATGTATGCGCAGGTATTATGATTTCATCTTTTTTTTTTAAAGCTAAGGTAGCCGCTGCTAATTCAATTGCAGATGTGCCACAACTAACAGCAAATACATGACTTTTAGTTGACAAATATTTTTGAAAATTTCTTTCAAATTTATTTAACTCTGTTCCATTAACTAGTGGATCATTACTTTTTAAGAATTTTATAACTTTATTAATTTCATTGTTAGTATATTTGTGAGATCTAAGGCTCCAAGGTATTTTGTAGAAATTACTTTTCATTTTTTTTATCAGGTTTGGAAATCATTTGTATCATATCTAGGTATTTCATAATTAGATATTTTGCTATTTAAATATATTGATCCTGGTCTAGTAGTAAATCCATATTTAATTTTGTAAAGTTTTAATAGTTTAATTGTTTTTTGATCATAGTTACCGTAAGGGTAACACAATGTTTCAATATTTTGATTTAAGCCTAACGATTTTAATTTTTTTAATGAGGTTGAAATCTCTTTTTCAGTTTTTATTGAATTTAATTTATCAAATTTTAAATGAAAATGACCATGAGAGCCAAAATACATACCGTTTTGAGACATTTCTAAAAAATTATCTTTATTAATATAAAAATTATCAAGATCATTTGAACTAAATTTTAATTTAGCTTTTTCAAAAAGTTTTTGCACAACATGTTTTCTAAATTTAATTGGAATTGAATGCTGAAGTAAAGATTTTATTAATATAGTTTTCTTTAAATCAAACCTATTTTTAGAGTGTTTCAATTCTAACTTAGTTTTTTTTACTAATTGATCAGTATTAATTTTAGAAATATTTTTTAATTCATTTATTATTTCTCTTAATAGCTTGTCTTGGTTTTGAAATTGATCCAATATTATATGAATTTTATTTACTTCAAGAAAATGATTTTTAATAAAAATTGATGTAGGTGAAAAAAAACAAGCCTTAATTTTGTTTTTTAATAATAGAGGAAAAGCAAATTTATAATGATCGCTATAACCATCATCAAATGTTAGTAAAATAGATGGTTTTTTAGGAAATTTCTTACTTTTTAAAATTTCCTTAAAATCTTCATAACCTATTATATTAAAATTATTTTTAAAAAAGTTAATTTGTTTTTTAAAATTAGAATAATCTAAATATTTTAAGTTTTTAAATTTATTTGATTTTTTTTCTTTTATGTAGTGATACATAACAACAGAAAGAGATCTGTTATCTAGGTACATTTAGCAGTTACCATAAATGTTGAAGAACTTGGTATTAAAGATAAACTTTTGTAGTGATTGTTTAAAGTGTTAGAGATTACTGATATTTTGCTTTTATTATTATTGAAAATATTTGGAGTTACAGGGTGGTAATTAACAGAACATAAATCAAGTGTTTTATAATTAAATTCTTTTAATAACAAGATTAATTGCAAAGGAGTAAATTGATTTCTTATATTAACTTTTATTGATGAGGTAAGTGGTTGTTTTTTTTCTGAAAGGGGTAGATTCGTTTTAGCTTTTACAAAGGCTTGTATGTCTAAATTATTTAATAAAATACTTTCATTTATAATATGCTTTAAACTACCTTTAACAAGTTCTTTCTTAGTAAAATCATTCAATGAAAACAAATTATAGAGTCTATTTCTAGAGCTTAAAATTAAATAACCACCTTTATTTAGTTTATTTTTTGCAATATTAAAAAAAACTTTTAGTTCTTTAATGGATATATATTCTATAAACCCATTTGCAGAAATGACATCAAACTTTTCATTATTTTTGAAATTAAAAATTGAGGAACAATAAAAAAAAATATTTTTTTTTCTAAAATTAGCTTTTGCTATATCTATCATTTCCTTAGAAAAATCTATTCCAACACTTTTTTTTGTGTATTTCGATGAACTATTTACTAAGTTCCCCGGGCCACATCCAACATCTAGAAATGATAATTTTTTATTTTTTTTTAAAAATTGTAGAACGTATTCGTTTCTCTGTTGTATAGTATTATATGTTTTTTTATTATTATTTTTAGACTGTTTAAACCAAGAATCCGCATTTTTTTTAAAATGGTTTAATGTCTGTTTTTGCTGATTTTTCATAATGACTAAATTTAGTATTTCCTAACCTAATAAATTAAGTTAATAAAATATAAAATTCGATTTTTGAACTAATATCACTATACAATTTAGTAAAAATTTTTTTCAGTGCATAAATCAAGCCAATTGAGCTATTAGTACTGGTCAGCTGCACGCATTACTGCGCTTCCACATCCAGCCTATCAACGT
>MDTG01443444.1_pt1 | contig 21488 bp, 11 predicted proteins | sample 811421 | NCBI WGS metagenome assembly MDTG01 (sample SAMN05326645, study PRJNA326480) | marine metagenome | isolation source: seawater | place: Pacific Ocean: South East | collected 2011 | reverse complement strand
TTTATATAAAGAGAATGCGACGGTGGCGGATGCGTTTTTATTGGGGGCGGGAAAGTTAACCAGCACACTTATTGAGGCGTACGAAGAGTCCTTAGACAACGATTCTTCTTCTTCGTGCACTCTTGCGGAGTTTATATGTGACGCTCTTGTACGTAGCGACGACGACGGTGCGGCAGCCGCCGCCGACGGCGGCGGCAACAACACTAAGAAGAAAAAGGACAAAAGAAGTAGTACTAATAAAAGTAGTAGTAGTAGTATTAGAAGTAGTGCGAAATCGTCGACGTATCGCGCGTTCTTAGAGGTACTTCTACTCATCGCAGAGTCGGAGGAGTTAAAAGACACGCAGCTTCGTTTGTTGCCGTTTCGGTTCATAGAAGACGTCTTTGCGCAGAGTTCCGTGGAAGATTGCTCGGATATCGTGAGCAAATACCTGTTCTCGGAAAATTTCATACCAAAAGGGAATCAAGGATACGAAGATGGGGATTACTATCCGCATGATATAGACGGCATTAAATATCCTGAAGAGAAAACGGGTGTAAAGAGGAAAAAAAGTAAAACGAAGCTCATCCAGAGGGACGTGTACGATAGATTAATAGCCATCATGGACATAAAAAAAGAGTTCGACGAGAACGGGTTGCGAAAAATGAAAAGTGCGAGCGAAATTTACAATCAGACTGGGCCCGAAAAATACGACTGCGGCGAAGAGTGTCAAGTTATCATGCTCAAGTCTTTCGACGAGCTTTTAAATCGATCGTCGCAAATATTACACGCAGAATTTAGAGGGAAAGTTATGTTAATGTCCAACGGGATCCAAGATTTCGCCGAAGGCGCGCACCTCGCCGCGGGCATAGATTTCATCGCCGAAAATGAGTGTAATCAAGCGGCAAAAGAGTTGGAAGCGAAAAACGACGATAACAATGGTAAGCAGTCAAAGAAGAGCGCGAAGACGAACAACAAAAAGAATCCGGCAGACGGAGACAAGAAAAATGAAGAAGAAAAAGAACAGAAATTGAATGAAATCGTTCTAGATGATTTGAAAACCGTCGAGAAAGTCTTCCGAGAAGCGAACGAAGACTTCGACGATGAGGTTGATGCCATTATTTCTCCGCAATTATACTTTGCGTTTTGGGAGGCGATGAAGTTATTCGGTGAACCGCTCATCGCATGCAAACTGCACATCTCTTCCGTCGACGATTTTCAAAGCAAAGTTGTGGAAAATTTGAATATCGTTTTAGAAAAGATTAAAGCGATATCTCCGTTCAGGAAGCAAATGCTCAGAGCAGAGCTTCTGGAGCAACTCGCACTCACTGGCACGTTGAGAATTTCGAGCGCTCGGGCTTTTCCTTTCCAAATGCGCGACGGTTTCTTCTTGAGAAATTTCTTGGCGCAAGCCGCCATGTTCTTGCACTTCGTGATCTTTCATTTCGACAACGAAAATAGCCCTTTAGAGAAAGAACACGCTAAGGAAGCCGCAGCTCGAGAGGCGAGGATTGCGAAAATGTACGAGGAGCAAACTAAAGGCAGAGTAATCATAGACGGGATTCAAGAAGCAGAAGATCGCATGAAAGAGGAAGCGAAAGCTATGGGCATAAAATTAAAAAAGACGGATAAAAAAAGCGAGGGCGACGCAATGGATGTTGACAAAGAGAATGGTGACGATGGCAGACTGCGTCGTCGAGAGAATGTGCCGAAATTTGGATTCTCGGAGGAGCAGATGACAATGTGGAGAGAGACAATCGTTCCAGTTGCGAGGGAGTGTTTCGAGGAGCTCTTGAATATTGTCGAGAAAACGGACGCATGTCCCGAGCACGGGAAGCATCTGCGGATCTTTCTTATCGCGACCCTATACTCCACCGAACACTATGACACGTGGGTAAATATGGGTTGTCCTTCCTTTGAAAGAGAGGAAATCGACGTTGTTGCTGAACAGAAAGAATACGAGCGAAAAGAAAAGGAAAAAGAAGATGCCAAAAAAGCAAAGTATCCGGAAGGATACATCCGATTCGAAAATAACCCGGAAATGGAGAGAGTCTGGAACTTGTATCCGAGCTATGAAGCGGCGATGACAGATCCTGAACGTAATAAATACTCGAAACCAGAGTTTATGAAAGAGTTTCTGCAGGTGGTATACGACGAGATGGATCCAGAGGCGCAGATTGAGGAGGAATACAAAACGAAGAATGACACGGTGTATCGCTGGAAAGCGTTCCGTTTGATTCGACAGTGGAACTTTGCCGCCTTTCGAAATATGAAGAATAACGATTTAGAGACGATTGTTCCGGAAATTTTGGGTTTGGATCCTCCGAAAGGATGGAAACTTCACAATCCGGTAGACTTTCGCGACGTTCCTATTGAGATGCCTGATATTGTTGACGGAAAAAAAGTCGATAAATCATTGCATCGCGAACTCACAGATGAAGAGATTGATAAAATCATCGATGAAACCCACGCGAAACTAATGCTCGAGAGGAAAGAAAAGGAAAAATTGGAGGAGGAAAAGAAAGCCGTGGACGAACTCGCTGCAAAGAAGAAGACTGCGGAACAACAGCCAGCGGCGCGTAAGCGATCGCCGCAGCGTTCTACTTTGCCTTCTGATCGCGGCGGCAGAGGAAGGGCGCAAGAAGGGAGAGGCCAACAAGGCGGGCGTGGTAGCAAAGGAACGCAGCAGCACCAGCGACAACCGCAGCAAAACAAAATGGGTAAGTTCGATGGCAGTGGTCGAGGTGGTGGCAGAACGCAAACGCAACAACAACCAGACCAAAGAATGGGACGCGACTCGCAACAGCAAATGCATCAACAGCAACAGCATCAGCAACGCTCTGCATCTCGAGATCGATTTCATTCCTCTCGAGGGCCTGTACAAGGAGGAAGAGGAGGAAGACTAAATAATCAGTCGCAACAACAGCCACAACAGCACCATCAAGCTGGCAGAGGCCAACAAGGTGGACGTGGAGGGCGAGGCGGTCCTGGAAGCGGAGGAAGAGGTCGAGGTCCGCCACAGACGAAGAGAGCTAGGCGATAACGAGGATTGTTTTTAGAATGTACCAGATAGTTTACTGCTCGCTCGCTTTTAGTTTTCAAAAGGTTCAATACGTTCTATTCAGTGCTATTTTATTCACCCATCTTCTATTTATCCGAATCGTAACAAGTTAAAGAAAAGAATCCTCCAACGTCTTGTTTATTTTCCTTCGCTTCTTCTTTTTCTTCTTCTTTCTCTTCCTCCTCCTCCTCCTCTTCATCAGACGACGACACTTCCACCCCCTCTTCCTCTATGACTTTCTTCTTTACTATGCTATTTTGCGTTCGTTTCACCGGATCATCCACGAAAGAGAACATTTTTAAGCGATTCAAATATTCTCTATTCAACTCTTCGCTTCTCTCCTGAGCGATCGCGTACTTTCGCAATTCGTCGATATTCTCCACAAAGAATCGAATCGATTGCAACAGTCTCGAATTATCCCTATCTATATCGTTTTTAAATATTCGTCTCAGCAACGGTACCTCTCCTCCTCCTCCTCCTCGGCGTTTTTGGCGTTTTGCGTTATTAGTATCAGTTTTATTCTTCTTCCCGATGCCTCGTTTCGCTTCGTCGTGTAAGAACAAACACTTTTCGCCGTACCTGCACTTACCGTTCCTCGTCCAAAACTTGCACGGTTGCTCGCTTCGCTTTTTATTGTCGCTTTTGTTTTTGTTTTTGTTTTTGTTATTGTTCCCAAAATCCTTCTCCTCTTCTTTCAACAGAACCGTAGCCTCGAAACTGCCCAATCGTCGTTGCTCTTCCAACACACTTTCCAACTCTTCCTCTCGCTTACGTTTCGTAGCTGCTTCTTCCTCTTCCGTCTTTTTACCATTCGTTTTGTCCGTCGACGATCTCGGATAGTTTTTCTTCCGCTCGTTTCGCCATCGAATCGTCTCTTCGTCCAATATCACTTCTTTCTTTTCTTCTCGAATGAGTTCGTTAGCGCCAATTGGATTCTCCGGATTTGGAACTCGATTACGATTCGCTCCCGTATTTTTCTCTCCATCCTCTCCCTCAGCGCTCCTCTTCCTCTTGCTCCTCTTCCTCTTGCTGTTCTTACGAACACCGTCTGGAAATACCGGCGGACGCAGAGGCGGTGGTTTCGGTGGTGGTAAGAACACCATTTTTTGTGAAGTTTTGTGTACAAAGAAAAAACAAGAGAGACGAAAATGATAGACGACATCGAAGTCTGAGAGACCGTGACGAAGAAATCTAAGCAGAAGAGTACTCTGGGCACACACACATTATTCTACTACGTACATACACAAACGATTCATGTATTTACAACAAAAGCTAATAACCTCTCTCTCTCTCTACTAAAAAAAGAACTAAATACATACTCTCGCGCGTATACGGGAACAAGTGTTTCCGCTTACGCCTTCAACGCATACTTGCGCTTCGGGTAGTACGCATCCTTTTTGGCTTGCTTGGCCGTTTTGGCGTTCTTTTCTGCTGGAGACAAACGTCGTCGAATGGCTCTCGTTTTCTTCGCTCTAAGATCTAATGGCGTGTACTTGGCACCAGAGTAAGCCTCTCTAAGCGATTTCAACTGGTTTTGACGAATGACTGTCAAGATGCGAGCAATGGCTAATCGAACGGACTTGATGCGCGCAATCTTGTTCGGCGCACCGCCAGTGACCTTAGCGATTTTCAAGCTCGCCAACTGCTGCTTTTGCTGCTCGAGAGCGGCTTTGAGTTCAGTTCGCGATTGCGATCGGAGATCGGACGTCTTCACTTGGGACCCTGGAAATGGGAGACAGACGAGAAAAATGTGAGTAAAAGGACATTTCGAAACAGAGATGCTACTCCTACGCGCGCAATCACTAAGATTCGAATGCGCACGCGCCGTAATCGCAGTCAAATGCATGCAAACCATGCATTTATTCGCTCGTTACCGTCCTCGAACCTTCGCGTCGTTGTCTATCCTTGGTCATTTCTTTCGCTTTTTCTCTCCAGCAGAGAGGCGCTTAACCCCAAAGACGGAGAGGACATTCATACGCGCGCGCGCGCAAAAATCCGTCGCACGCGAACGCGTGACGGTATCATTCGAGCAAAAATCGGTCGACGTGCGGTTCGTATCCTTGGCACGAACCAGAAAAACGCGGAGAAGATGAACATCGAAACGCGTACCTGCCATAGTTCGTTTCGTGCGTATGAAATTTCGTGAAAGTGAGGAGTGTTACAATTTTCTTGAAAAGAAGAAAAGAAGGGAGAAAAGTGAGCAAAAAATACAAAGGGCGAGCGAGCGAGGCTCTTTAGCTCTCGAAGACAAAGAGCGCACCGGATGACAGTACTATTTATTTAAACTTCTCCTCCAAACACGCGCTGGTGACTGACTTAGGTCTCTCGATGGGGTATCCGTGCGCTCGGGATAAAATCAACTGACTCAAACACCCGATCGATCTCGAAACGCCAAACATGACGGTATAAAAGTTTTCCTCTTTTATGCCAAAGTGTTGGAGTAAAACGCCGCTGTGCGCGTCCACGTTCGGCCACGGATTTTGGACTTTCCCCGTCGCTTTGAGAACGTCTGGGACTATCTCATATAAACGAGACACAAGTTGGAACAGTTCATCATCGCGCATATATTTTAACGCGAATTCTCTTTGACACTCGTAGCGAGGATCGGTGCGTCGCAAGACGGCGTGGCCGTAGCCAGGGACAACGCGACCCGATTTTAACGTGTTCTCCACGAACTTTTTCACGGTTTCCGTCGAGTAGTCGCCTTTTAACGCGTGCTGCACCTCTTTTAACCATTTCAAAACTTCTTGGTTTGCCAAGCCGTGCAACGGGCCAGCTAAACCGTTCAAACCGGCTGAAAAACTTAAATACGGATCGGATAATGCCGAACCGACTAAGTGGGTGGCGTGCGCGGACACATTTCCACCTTCATGATCGGCGTGAATGGTATAATATAAACGCATGAGCTCTTTACACTCGTTGGAAGGGAAGCCCATCATTTGACTGAAATTCGCCGCGAGGTCCAAACTCGCATCTACGGTTGGAACGTCGCTCGATTTCCTTGCCGCTTCTTTCACGCACGACCTCTTATAAATAAAAGCGGCGACAACCGGTAACTTTGCAATCAAATCTAAAGCGTCCTCGTATATGTACTTCCAATACTCCGTTTTCTTCATCGTTCCACTGGCATACATTTTCGAAAATTGCGAATCGTTTTGCATGGCCAAACACGCCGTAGAGAGTTGAGTCATCGGATGCGTCTCTTCCGGAAGCGCTCGCAAGACGTCAAAGACATTCTTTTTGTTTTTATCTTTGCTGCATTCGTTTGCGAACTTTTCCGCTCTTCCCATTAAGTCCACTCGTAAATCTTCCACTTCGTGTTCCGTCGGAACTTTTTTCGTCAGCAGTAAAAACAACAGCGCCTCCGGTATCGGCTCTTGGCCTCTTTTCCCGGGTAACTTTTCTTGCAGCTCGGGAATAGTCAACCCTCTGAATCGAATCCCATCGTTCGCGTCTAGCAGAGAGGTTTCGTAGAGCAACCCTAAAATCCCTCTCATCCCACCCATGATCATGTTCACGGTTACCTCGCCGACTTTTTCGTTCCCGTAGTTTTGTTTCAACGCTTTGAGACGCGATATTTCGTCCGGGATCTGACGCTCGACAAGCGACTTGAGCCCACTCGGTATTTTTGTCGAAAACGAGCGACGACGATGGTTTTTGGTGTGTGCGACTCTCGACCCCCATCCTCTCTTTCCCTCGTCGCCGCTGCCATTGCTCGAGCGTTCTCCTCTTCCTCTCGTCGAAAGTCCTCCCGCGTGCTTTCCCTTCTTCTCCTCCTCCTCCTCGACGGGTAAAAGCGCGCTTAGATGATGATTTTGATGTCGACACACTTGTTGTCCCCGAGCAAAATCACAATCGCCACCGAAAACGACGCGAAGGGGAGACGGTGGAAAAAAAGAAGTTCTTCTCAGACGGCGACTCACCTCTGCGCATCGCATCATCGCGATCGAGAGAGAGAGAGAGAGAGATTATCGGAATAGAATATGCGTCGTTATCAAATTAACTGTGTCGTTCTTAACTGAACTTGAAAAAATATAATTATTATTCCATCATCAAGGAAAAATTTTGATGAAATCAAACAGCCCCCGGACGTTTACGACCCGACGTAAACGGAAACAGTAAGAGAGAGCAAAAAAAAACGCCGTGTGTTTTTGACAGTTGAGGGATTTGAACCCTCGCCCTTTCGGAAAGGAGCCTGAATCCTTCGCCTTAGACCACTCGGCCAAACTGCCCAAATTCCTCTCTCTCTCTCTCTCGCACGCGATGATGCGATGCGCAGAGGTGAGTCGCCGTCTGAGAAGAATTTTCTTTTTACTCGGCCAAAATTCTTCGATGAGTTTTTTCCATTAGGGTTTAGGATGAAGATATAAAGCTAAGGAAAAAAGAGAAGAGGAGAAAAAATAAATAAAAGGGAGGTTCAAAAATAAGGAGGTATAAGTTTCGTTTTATGGCGAAATAATATAATAGACTTTGAGGATTCTCATTAGCAAAAAATGAGCGCGTGCGGGAAGTTACCGGGTATCGCGTACGCGAAAGATCCAAAAAGGGGCCGCGGCAATGGCTCCGTATAGGAGTGTTGGTTCATCCTGAATTGTGTTTTCAGTGTATGTGGCGCTGCGTCGAGTGCGAAAGCGAGATCTGTGAATGGTTCTTTTGTTCTCGTGTACTCCACAGTTCTTCCTTCTGCGTCGTTAGTACACACGGCGGCGGCGGCGGCGTTGTCGGGGAAGTTCGTTTTTAAGCCGACGGCGTGAAGATGTGTCCAGATTTAGCCGCGAAAGCTATAGAAGGCGTCGTCGAGAAGTTACGTTTTGTGTTTTGCGATAAAGCGCGAGTGTCATCTGTTGCAAAATGTCTCGACTCGAATGTTGTGTGTTTGTCTTTTTATCATCAAATGTTTATCAAAATGGTATTACATGTATGTTTTTTCTATCTCATCATCGACGCATGCATCGAGATAACATTTCTGCATCCGAAACAGCTCGAGCGCATCGCGCGGTCCCTCCTCGTCCATTACGATCAGTTTGTAACAACAACGTTTATTTGTTCAGCTGTTGCAATGGCACACGTTCTCCTCGCTGGCGTTTGTCTTCGTCTTCGTACTCTTCTTTTATGAAGTGATGATTTTCTTTTGATTCATCATCTCCGTCTTCGTTCTCTTTCTCCTGCTCCATCTCCTTCTCCCATTTCCTCGCCCGTTTCCTCAACTCTTTATAGTACTTAGCCTCACACGCTTTCGCAGTCCTCAATTTGAAACATTTCGCGATGTCCGTCCAAATCGTTCCATAGTTATTGACCAACCACATTAACAAATCGATTTCGTTGTCATCCCACTTGCGATCTATTTGACACTTGAGCCGATCGATGTTCGAGTCGATGAAGGCACGTACAGCCGTCTTGGAACGTTTTTCCTTCTCCGCATCGGTAAGGTTTGTCTCCCTCTTCTCCTTAGAGAATTTTCGCCATAACTCTTGCGTCATGCGGGTCAAGTCGGAGTCTGGGAACAATTCCTTCTGGATTTGTTCGAGATCCGAAATCAACCCACCGGTCAATTCACCGTCTTCTGATTTAGCAGAGAGTAAAGCGCACATAGGATTCCACGAGCACGCCATTGCAAACCTAACGGGGTTTGTTTTGTAAAATTTTTCTTTTATTACCAGAAGGAATTTCACGTATTTATCACCCTCGTCGCTGGAAAGACCGGCGTAAAAGGAATCGCCGCTTGCAGCCGCCATGAAGGTCTTATTATCGCCGTATAGGTCCTTATCGCCGTCGTCATCATCGCCAATAAGTAAATCAATACGTTCGCGAAGCTTATCGGTTTTTTCTTTCGAGTTAAGCGCCGCAAATAGACTACCACAACACTTCGTCGCGAACAAGTCGCAGTCGCCGTCGAAGTAGTCTCTAATAAAGTCTTTGATACGCAAAATGAACGCGTCGCCATCTTTTTCGTCAACGAGACCGGCAAATAAAGAGTTGCAGCACGCTTGCGGGAACAAACCTTTGTCCTTGCCAAAACAATCGCGAATAAGCGTGTCAATGCGTTTGCGAACCTTACCGGCTTTTTCTTCCGAGTTAAGCGCCGCAAATAGACCATCACAACACTTCGTCGCGAACAAACCACGGTCGCCGTCGAAGTAGTCGACAATAATTTTTTTGATACGCAAAATGAACGCAACGCCATCTTTTTCGTCAGCGAGACCGGCAAATAAAGAGCCGCAGCATGCTTGCCGGAACAAACTTTTGTCGTTGCCAAAACAATCGCGAATAAGCGTGTCAATGCGTTCGCGAACCTTACCGGCTTTTTCTTCCGAGTTAAGCGCCGCAAATAAACTATTGCAACAGTTCGTCGCGAACAAGTTACAGTCGCCGTCGAAATAGTTGTCAATAATGTCTATGATACGCTTGATGAACGCAACGCCATCTTTTTCGTCGGCAAGAGCGGCGAAAAAAGTGCCGAAGCACACTTTCGAGAACAAATCTATGTCGCCCCCGAAAACGTCACCGAGTACTCGACCTAAGCGTCCCGTAAACACCTCAAACGTCTCCTTTTGGCACAAGCCGCAAACGAAACTCCCGTTCGCAAAAAATTTCACCGCGAGTTTTTTACCGAATGTATTCACGAACATTTTCACGTTTTCACAAACCTCGTCGTCTTCGAACTGCGCGTGTCTCAAGCACAAGTGAGAGTCTTTGAGGTAGACTTCGTCGTTTTCCTCCCCGAGCGAATCATAATTCGCCGCGACATCCTCCAAGATTCCTACGGAATCCAGAGTTTCCTTCAAGCCTTTTAACCTCGCTTTCCTCGTCTCCCAATACTCTTTGTTGCACTTCTTCAAGCAGTTCGAGAACATGTCACTAAGTGAACAGTCTTCGGTTGTCATTTTGGCGACTTCCATAGAAAAATCCATTGCTGCGGCTTTCAGAAGGCACACGCGGTCGAATCTCTCCACTTGTTCGGGATCTCGTCGAAGATGCGCTGAAGGATGATCGCCACCCAAAATAAACAGAACTCTTCTCTTCTCTTCTCTTCTCTTCTTCTTCTTCTTCTTCTTCTTTACCCAATTCACCCAATCGTACCCAACACAGAACTACTGTGAGACCGTCAAGGTGGCAAATGCGCTCTTTTTCCTCGATGAGATTCTTTTCCTTCCATTTTTCGTAAGCGTACCTTTCCACGTCTTTTCCTGCTATAGCGCACACCGGGAATTTGTAGACTTCCGCGCAACCTTGAAGCCACCAAGTGCGCAATTGATTGCACAAACATGAAAACAACTCTTTGATCAAAGCTGGGTTAGCACCAAGCGTTTCAAGCATCTTTTGGGGATTGAAAGTCTTCGTGTTGATCCTTTTTTTGTTGGCAGAAAACAGAACCGCGTCTATAAAGAGGACGCAGAAGTTGCCTCCAAAGTACGCTCCCACGCGTCTCTCAATCGCATTCGTCGTCTGGTTGTTCTTGTACACGTGGCCCTTCGCGCATGGGTATATGCCGACAACAAACAAAATGTTTATTATACCTTTGAGCATCTTTTGCGGGGTTACAACGCTGACGTTTTTTACCTGGCCTTCTTTAACCGCGCCACCCTTCACATATGCTATGGCTTGTTCTTCCCAATCGTGGTTTTTTACATCATCATCATCACCACCACCATTAACGATTTTCTCTAGAGAAGTCCTTGTGACGTCTTCCTCCTCGTCATCTTCGTCCTTCTTCTGTTTCTTTTTCCCTCCTTTTTTCGACGAAGTGGTGGTGTCTTTTTTCATCATCGTCAGTTGTGTAACAAAAAAAAAGGTATCCAAAGGAGGAAGGAAAAAAAAGTTAATCTCATGATGAAAACTAAATTCGCCGGCGCTTCCTTCCCTTCCTTCCTTCCTTCGCGTCGCGTCGCGCGAAAGAGTTCGACGCGGAACGGACGGACGAACAGAACGAAAGCGAGAGAAGCGCTCGAGCGCGCAGAGACTCGTGTCCAACGCCAGACGGTGTCAGAGGTCAAGAGCGCGCGCAACATTCTTTTCGAGAAAAGACAAAAAAACCGACGCGCGCGATGTGAGATTAGAGATTTGCGTTGGAAAAAAAACAACTTTAACGCGGACTGTACTCGCGCACCTTCTCCTTCCTTCTTTCTTTGCCTCGCGTGCGACGATGACGCCTTTCTCTTCTGCGCCTTAGCCTTCTTCGATTTGTTACGCCCAGGCCCCGGGGACTTCTTCCTTGAGCGTCGTGTTCGTTTGGGCGTCATCGTCGTCGTTCGTTAATCCTTCTTTCTCTCTCTGGAGCCGTCGGTTTTGTGAGTAAGAAAAAACTCACCAGCCATGAATTTGCCTTTTTACGTACAGTAGATAATTTTTAGATATTACACACATGTCTGGTGTCTGGAATCGGTCCCCTTTTTTTTCTTTGGGAACCCTAAAAACAATAAATCGGGTAAAATGTATTTTTTTTTGTTATTTTTTCCTTCTCTCGATCTCGAAAGAAAAGAAGGGCCAAACAGAGCGATACAATCCTACGCGCGCGTTTTGGTCTCTGTGAGAAGAGAAGAGAAGAGAAGAGAAGACGCAAAACGACGAGGGCGATGGCAGACGCCGACGAAAACGCCCAAAATATCAGCCATCAGCACCGTCTCGCGGTCAAAGCCGCGAAAACGAACAAAGGGAAAAGAGCCATCGAAAAAACTGCCCCGAAGAGGAAAGAAGTGGCGGCGAAGACTTTGTTGCTATTGCACGGTGCTTTAACGTCAGACGTGTTAAAATCGTTGATAAACGATTTGTCACAAATGAAATACGGAGAAAACCACAGGATGAACCGGAAAAATCCAGGCATCAGGCCGTTCGAAGGAGGCGGAGAAGTCTCGTTAGAGTTTTTCGCGGAGAAGAGTCATTCTGCTTGCTTCGCGTTTGCTAATCACCAGAAGAAAAAACGACCAAACGCCATTACGTTTGGCAGATTTTACAATCACAAGATTTACGATTGCGTGGAGATGATGGTAAACGGAGAATCGTTTATGTCGATTAATAATTTTGGTAGTGTAGCCTCTTCAACAACGATTGGTTCAAAACCGTGCATGATGTTCCTCGGCGATAAATTTGAGACGGACGCACATTTGAAACAGTTGAAGAACGTATTCACGGACATATTTCGAGGGAGAGTGGTAACCAGAATAAACTTGAAAGGCATCGATCGAGCGATTTTAGTCACTGCTTTAGAAGACGGCAAGACCATTTTGTTTCGACAGTTTGCCATCAAGTATAAAAAAAGTGGAACTCGGTTACCGAAAGTACACTTGGAAGAGATGGGACCGCGCTTCGACGCAATCATAGGGAGAGTGAAACTACCTCCGCCAGACGTGGAAAGAGAAGCCATGCGCGTGGATAAGACCTTATTGAAAGAAGAAAAATCTAACGCGTTGAGTCAAGGCGTGAGCGATAAGATTGGTAAGATTTACGTGCACAAACAAACCGAAGGTTTGGACGAGATCAATCGAAGGAAGAGTTTGAAAGGTGGGTTGAAGAAGAAAGAGAAATAATTACTAATAATAATACGATAGATTTGTTCAAGAAATAGTTAGTTGCACACGCGCTCGCGCGTTTGTTGTTGTTATTATTGCTGTAAGAAAATAAGGGATCGAGAGATAAAACGAGAGAGCTTTTGCACACATAGTCATACGCACATGTATATACCTGGTACTACGGTGGTACCATGGTACTTATACATATGTAGTTCAATTTGTCTTTTTGTTGTCTGAAAGTTGTCTGTGCCGGAATATATTTTGACCTTATGAATTTGTTTTGCGCCGTCCATTTTTTGAAATGGAAAAGGAATAATTTTGGATATTTTTCATCGCAGCCGAAAGCTCTTAAAAGTTGCACGTGAGAAGAAAAAAAATATCTAAGAGAGACGTTCCACGTGGTTTAACTAACCTAAGAAAAAAGAAAAAAGAGGCCACAGACAGACAACTCTTCATTTTCTTCGCGAGCTCAATTTCACGGAAACAAAGTACCATAGGAATTTGGGATCATGTCTCTGGACGTCACGTCAGAATACGCCAATCGCGCGGTTGACTTGTTCAACGATGATATATACGGGCACAGAACCTTGTACGAAGAATGGAATTTGGTAAGAAAAAACAATTAATGGGATTCATTTTTTTCTCTTAAATTATGCATTTGCTCGCTCTTGATGTTTGTTTCGCATGCTTGGTGGCAAGAAGAAACGTATCGAATGTGACTCTACTTCTTTCTGTTTCGCGTGCGCATACATTATGCTGTATTTTTCTCTCGTTCGCTAATGACCGAACTCTTTTCTTTTACAAAATAGGCCGAAAATGGGACTGTCTTCCATTCTCCCCGTTTAGATCCTTCGGGTAATAAATACGACAATTTATTCTTTCTTCAGGAACCGAGATATGTTTTTGACAAAGCGAGAACATTTCGAAAATTTGATTCTTCCTTATTACGAGATGATGCAAAGAGCCTTTGTAATAGTTGGGTCCCTTACAACCCTCTCATGTGCTCAACTATCCCTTCTTCTGATTTTACTCCAAGTGCCGCTGGATTAACAGAGGAAAACGACGTATCTGTGTGCTTATCACGTATAGATGGGAATTACATTGAATCACTCCTTGTACAGTCGTACCCTGGATTAATAATTGGGAGCATTATTGGCATTTTCGGTGTCGTAATTACTATATTTACCATACTTTCGATATTTTGTCGGAATCAATTATGCACTGCGAGTCGAAAAAAGTTTGAAGAGAAAGCCTTGAAGTTGACCAAATACTTCATGATTGTATTCTCTGTTCTCGGCGCTGCAGGTTGCTTTACAGTATGGAGCCAAGGTCAGTTGATGTCAAATGGGATTGATAAAGTAACAGATGCGTTGCATGAAAGTGCACAGAACGTGCAGTCCAAAATGAGTTACATAACCCGGGGAGTTGAAATGTTTCAAAACTTCACAACAAAATTACGCACGGGCTCTGAAAATGAATCTTTACTTGTCTCGAAGTTTCTTACAGATGTGGGAATCCAACCCTATCTCAATCTAACTGTCGATTGGTTGGGCCCTTTCTCGAAGTCTCGAGACGATTGGTTCATGGATGTTTCTTTGTACGAAGAAAATCAAGCTAATAACTACGAGTGTTGGTATAACGGTACTCTGAAAAATGAAGTCATCTCTGATTTGGGTTGGAAAGTACTTCAAGCAAAAGCACGTAGATTGGATGCGATTCAAAAAGATGGCCACTCTCACATTCAGATTTACAAAGATGGTAAGCGAACCAATATATATTTATTCCTTCGGACATTTGCTGCTGCTTTCCACGAAACATTTAAAAACGACGATTGTTGCAAAGGACTTAACTTGGGGTTGCCGGATGTACGTCGGGAGGGATTAGATTATGATTTTTACGAATATTCTACCGATTTATTTGACTACAACGATGGAGGAACAATCAATATCAAATGGAAAATGGATAATCTTACAGTCGCGAATCGTGTCGAGAAAAAACTCGAGTTCATCAGTGAAACTGAACTGGAAATGTTAAATACGAATTTCAAATTATTTGCAACTGATACAAAACCGTATGGGTCTTCCCATTGGCCAGTACATGATGTAGTTGAACCTCAGAAAGCATATCCGCAGCCATGGTTGAATTCGTGGGACTCTGAATGGGGCTTGAAGCGAGTCACAGGAATCTTTGCTCAGATTACTGAAAATAATGAAAATATCCTTGAGATTCGAAAGATTGACGAAGTTACAAGAAAGATTGAAGTTGAACTCGACAACTTCAACAAAAAAGTTGAAGTGCACCTAAAAATTGCAGAAAATTTTTTGTTGGTCATAAGTGCTTTCATTATCACTGTTTCGTTGGCCGTAATTGCACTTACTCACTACGGTTTCGAAAAGCCGTTGGCAATCGGTATGATTACATTTACATTCATTATGTGCGGAACTTGGTTCGTTTTTGCCATTCTCACAAGTCTTGGAACTTTTCTGGACGACTTTATTACGATTCTTGAAAACTTCAAAGAAAAACCGTTGTCATCAGATTTGGGAGTTCTGATTGAATGCCCAGCGCCCTATGCAGTTCTTGCTAGTCAGGCCAAGTTTCGCCAAGGCGTCGGGATTGCAACCCAAATCCTGAATTCTATTCTGAGGACTACAATTTATATCGCAAATCATTCAATTTGTGCTAATATTTATTCTGACCCCCCACCCCATGTATTTGCGTGCTTAAGCATTGAAGATTTTCCTTTGTTTGAAGAATTGGTGATGGCAAATAATGGTTCATATACTCTTAATGGGCTTGAGCATCTGCATGGATTTGATGGCTTTTTCTCGCCACCCTATCAACCCATTGTTTTGAATAGACATGATAGTGCGAGTTCAAATATCCTCTTGTTTTGTCAAGGTTATAATGGAGATTTGGGAGTTGATTTTAATCCAAGATATTCATGGTCTGCTGACCCACGTTTTACTGAAGAGCTATGTGATTATATTTTAAATGGTGAAAACCGCGACGCATTTCTAAATGCTCATCCATTCGAAATATCCTCACCCGTGCCATATGATCACTCGTTCCAATGGATGGGCAAATTTTTACCATTCGACAATCGCTTTTTTGGGGATTTTTCGAATATTTCTCCATATACCCACGAACTCAGTTCGTTAGATGAAATTTTGGACTCCAGTGGTTACCAACGGCAATTCAACCAGTTCATTAATGATTTGAGTGATTCAAGACCCGATAATTCAGTTCTAGCTGGTTTGAATGGAATAAAAACAATGGTATGGGATTTATTCTATTTTTTGCGCGACTTTGTTGAGCTTGCTGTTGAATTTGAACCCTTTATCAACGAAATAGCAAACTGCCAATTCCTCCTTGATAATATTGATCCTGCTATTGATGGGATGAAAGATATGCGTGATGCCTCTATTTTGCTATGGGAAGGATGCCTTGTTCTCGCTATTGGCTACTTTGTCGTCTACAATTGTACTGTGATGGCTTTTCGATACATCCGCTTGAAGCATGAAAACCAAAACCAAGGGGAGACAGATGACATGCATAAATAGTAAAATTGAAAAGATAGAGAGGAAAATTTTCGTTTGGGTTTGACTGGTCCTGAAATCACGAAACTCAATATGCGTCTTGGAGGGTGCTGAGTATTCAAAATTTGAGCGACCAAAAACGAGAAGTCAAACTCGTAATGACACTTAATTTCTTCACTTTTGGGGGGCGATTTTTTAAAACCTGCGTTTTAATTCATTTTATGTACCATACTATGTATCGTTTCTTCTTTCACATTTTCGTTTGTATTCTTGAAAGCTCATTTTTTCCGCATAACACAAAGATATATGGATAACAATGCGAATCAACAACAGATAAACCCTCAACAACGAGATGTCGCTCGCTTTTGAAGGCATTGACGATAACGAATTCGGAGGAGAAGACGTTAGAAACATCTTCAATCGAGACGGCTTTATTTTCCTTCCATTCGATGAAGAAGATAAAAAAACAGTTATCGATGCCGACGCGTTTCTCGCTCAGATATTCCAGGAATTCAATCAACCATCCATACCGACTGAATCGTCGTCTGAAAGTACTTCTAAAATAATTGCATTGGAAAATTCATCCACTTGGCCAAAAGAAACGGATGGGCAAAGGAGGATATTCGAAGTCTGCGCGCCCGGGAAAGGCAGGCAATGGTTGGAGTTACTAAAAATTTCTCATAGAGAGGATACAAAATTTGTTCGATTGATCGACCAATTGCTCGGCAAAGGCTCTTGGTATGTTTCGTTGAACCAAGAGTACGAGGGAAAGTGTAAAGTGAGGCACTGGTATAGTCCTTTGGTGTTTCCAGAAGGAGGTGGAGGGGAAAAGAAGGATGGAGTTTCCGCGGCACGTTTGAAGGTATTCTCGTCCAAGAGACAGAGAGCAAAGTTTGTATCGCTCGTTTTAGATGAAAAAGCGAGATGTAACGATGTTTTGGAAGCAATGGTAAGAAAAGGAGAGGGCAAAAAGAATGGTAGCAATTCTTCATCTTCATCTTCATCTTCATCTTCTTTCACTCCCGTCGACGAGGTTTTACTCTGCGCGCATGAGTATGGAAGACGATTGAAATCGAGTATGGGAAGAGTCTTGCATCATAAGAAACCAAAGACATTTTCTAGGGAAAAGGAGAGAAGACATCGAAATGATATTAAAGAAAGAGAACGACTATCGTTTCGAGGGCATTTTCGTTCCTATATTCAAGAAAATACCGCAGGTTCGCGCGCATTTTATCCCGTCAATCGTCGGCGCGTTCTGGGAAAAGGTTGGCACGTCGACATTGGGCCTGGTTTTGATGCCAAGGCGCAAAGAAGCATTAATGGTCACCCTATGCAAGGATTGATATTGTTAGTTTTATTAACAGATAGTCACGAAGGTGGTGGAGGCACGGCGTTTGTTCGAGGATCACACCGGAGCATCATCAGAAACGGATTTCGTGAGAACGTCTTCGGTGAAGAAAACGGTACGAATCAAGATTTGAATAATTTTGCGCAACAAATCATCCAAGACCAAACGGTTTCGGGGGATTTATATTTGTCCTACGAGAAACCTGCGGCGAATTTACAGAGTGGTAGAGGAAAGGAAATTAGAAATATAGAACAAATAGTTGGGAAAAAAGGTGGAGTTGCAATCCTCCATCCTTGGTTAGTCCACAGCGGAACGACGAATCAAGGAGGTACGTTGCGCGTTATGATGAACGGAATGATTAGATTCTCCGAAGATGCGTTCGTATATCACGGGATGAGAGTTTTGAACGATAATGACGAAGATAATGACGACGAAAACAAAAACCTTAACGGTGATAATACTGATACTTTTCTTCGAAGAGAAGGTACTACTTTAACAAAGGCATTTTATTCCAGCAAGACGTTCTCGAGAAACTATCACAGGCAATCCGCTTCAATCATCATGCCCGTGCACAACGCCGAAAAGTGGCTCGATGAAAGCATAAACTCCGTTCTGGCGCAAAACTACAATGGTCCGATGGAAATATCGTTCTATAACGACGCGTCGACTGATGGTAGTTTTGTGAAGATGCGCGAGTGGATGCTTGCGTTGCGGTATGCCGGCATCGATGCAAAAATAACCGGAAAGTCAGACATCACGATCGGACGAGTAGAAAGAAGAAGCGCACGTAAAAATCGTCCAGATGGGATTGGATTCGCTAAAAATCGCTCGGTCGAACATTCACGAGGATCGATATTAGTGTTCTTCGACGCCGACGATATCATGGCCGAAGACAGAGTCAAGGTACAAGTTCATCACGCCATCCAGAATCCATCTTCAATTATTGGAACAACATGGAAGCGGTTTCCGGATGGTTCTACGAAACATTACGAACAATGGGCCAACAAATTATCAAACGAAGAAATGATATTAGAGCAGTTTAGAGAAAATACGGTTCAAATGCCAACGTGGGCGATGGCGAGAAAATGTTTTGACGATGTCCCGGGCGGCTTCGAAGAGTCGCCTCCGGATTCCGGCGAAGCCGAGGATACCATATTTTTTCACAAACATCTCGATATTCACGCCGAAGAGAATAAACGTCGCGGAAAGTTCCCCATCCTGCGAGCATCTGGTGGTGGATGTTATCAAGAAGAACCGTTATTGTATTACCGTTGGACTGAAACTTCCGGAACGTCGCGCGTTCCGAGACGAAGACTTTTAGATTTGAGGGTTTCCATTTTTGAAGCGCGCGTTTTGAGCCAATCGTTATGGAGCGAGTTCCAGATTTGGGGCTGCGGCAGAGACGCTCGTAACTTTATAGCCGCGCTAAGCGAAAATGCGAAGAAGAAAATAATAGCGATTGTAGATGTAGATGAAAAGAAAATCGGAAAGATATGCAACAACTTGCCGATTGAGCATTTTAGCGCCGCGCGAAGAGGAGTTTGTACTGTCGTGTGCGTTAGCAAACGCAGGAAAGGTACGATTAGCAAAGACGTCGATGATGAGTTGATAGAAAACGTAAGTGCCTTAGGTCTCGTCGAAGGTTCGACGTTGTGGTACTTCTTCTAGTAGGAATTCTGAGTTTTTCAATAAAAATGCAGCAACTCTTATTTTATTAAAACAAAGATGCTTCCGGGAACGCGTCCTTATAAAGCTTTCGCTCCGCAGAAAACATTTCTATAATATGGCCAACACCCAACAATTCGGCTTCTCCGTACTTCTTTCCAATGATTTGAATCCCAGATGGAAGTAACGTGTTATTTTCATCCATGCTATCTTTGCTTCTGATGACCAACGCTGGGAGCCCGGATAGGTTTACATTTACTGTCATTAAATCACCGGTGAACATGGTTAAAGGATCTTGGTTTTCGTTTTTCTTATACGCGAGCGATGAGGTCGCCGGAGTTAAGAACCCGTCGTACGTTTGAAGGTGCTGCGTCATTTCCGCGTAGATTAATTGACGTACTTCTTGCGCTCGTTTATAATATGCGCCTGAGTAACCTTCGGAAAGCGTATACGTCCCCATCAAAATACGTCTCTTCACTTCTGCACCAAAGCCTTCGAAGCGCGAACTTTTAATAGATTCGACCAAGTCCATGTTGAAGCAATCCTGAGCGCCAAAACGAATACCATCGTACCGCGCTAAGTTACTGCTCGCCTCGGAAAGCGCGAGAATGTAATATGCGGGAAGACCAAAAAGAAACGTCGGACAGGACACTTCGTGCACTTTCGCACCTAAACTTTCCACCAACTCGATAGATTCCAACACGCTCGCAGAAACTTTTTCGTCCAATTCTGCGAAGGTTTCTTTAATCACTGCGAACGTTTTCCCTTTCAAAGGTGCAACTACGTCTACTAAATTCTCTTTACTCACAATCGCATCCGTGAACGACGACGACGATGACCCGCTACTACTATTACTACTACTGCTACTACTACTACCACTACTACTACTACCACTACTGCTGTTAAAATGCTTCGCATCCAAATTCGTATTATCGTTGCCAATACCACACAAAGCATCCATCAATATCGCCGCATCTTCTACGCTCGACGTGATTGGCCCTATGCAATCGAACGAGCTCGCATACGCCAATAATCCGTGCCTCGACACTCTCCCATAACTTGGCTTCAACCCGACCGTTCCACAGAACGCTGCAGGTTGTCGAATAGACCCCCCCGTATCTGATCCTAAACTCGCCGCGCATAACTGCGCCGCCACAGCGGCCGCGCTCCCACCACTCGACCCCCCGGGCACTCTCGACTCGTCCCACGGGTTTGCCGTCGGCGCGTACGCCGAACTTTCCGTCGTGCTCCCCATCCCAAACTCATCCATGTTCGTTTTCCCTAAAATGACCACTCCTTTCTCGTTCAGCTGTTTCACCACGTCCGCGTCGAAATCGGGTTTATATTCTCTCAAAATCTTCGACCCCGCGGTCGTGTTTACATTCTTCGTGCAAATATTGTCCTTGATGGCTATCGGAATGCCGTGCAACAAAGACCTCTTCTCATCGCTCTCATTTTCTGCCCTCTCTCGATCCATCTTTTCCGCTCTTTCTAAGGCTTGCTCTTCGTTTATGCTCGAGTAGCAGTTTAGGTCGGCGTTCTCTTTCATTCTTTTCAGGTAGAGTTCGGTGACTTGCACCGACGTCAGTTCGCCCGAGCGCAATTTGCCCGCTATTTTCCTCACGACACTTTTGCCGTCGCCGTCGCCGACGCCGACAACGTCTTCGAGCGCGCTTCGCGACGACGAGGCTCGCTTTCCTCGACCCCAAAGGGACGCCCCAAAGGAACCCGACGCGGAAGAAAAGCAGAAAAGATGCCGCCGCGTGCTGCTCTGCGTCTGCGTCTTCTTCTCAAAGCGCGTCGTCGTCGAAGGCCCCAACGCGAAAGACCAAGAAGACCAAGACGAAGGAGGAGATAACATGATGATGATGATGATGATGATGATGAGCGATGATGATGATGATTGGAGAGAGCGATTTTGAGTGCTCTTTTTTTGTCGTCCGTCACACGAGTCTAGAAAAAGAGGAGCAAATCTTCAAACCCTAAACCCTAAACACAAACAAAAAAAACCCCAAACGCGAGACTCCTTTTGAAAAGACTTCTTAAAGACCACCCGAAGAAGACAAAAGGTGTTGACGATCGGGGATTCTTTGTCGCGGACGAACGACGAGGACGACGAGGACGACGACGACGAGAAAAGCTCTTCTCTTCTCGCATTGTTGTTGTTTGTATTTGTTTTCTGAGGAGGGAGAGAGAGTGACGTCTTCTCAAAGAGGAAAGAAAGAAAGTCGAATTGACGAAATACGCTATTGTAAAAGCCGCGGGGACGACGACAGACGGGAATGATGATGATGATGTGGCGTCAACGCGGCGACGAGGAGGAGGAGACTCGAGCGTTAACAACGCACCACCACGGGGTACGAGGAGAGGAGGACATCGAATCGACGAAG
>MDTG01284842.1_pt1 | contig 21488 bp, 22 predicted proteins | sample 811421 | NCBI WGS metagenome assembly MDTG01 (sample SAMN05326645, study PRJNA326480) | marine metagenome | isolation source: seawater | place: Pacific Ocean: South East | collected 2011 | reverse complement strand
TATTAACATTTGATAATCCATCTCCATATGTAAGTAGAAATGATTTTTCATTTTTTAAAATTTTTTTTAATCTTAGTAATCGTCCACCAGTCATAGTTTTTAGACCTGAAAAACAAAAATGAATTTTCCACTTTTTTGATTTTTTTTTAATTTTCGCATACTTATTATAATCTCTATTCAATTTATTTATATTTTCACTTTGAAAATATTTTTTTATGTTTAGTCCCTTGTATCCCAAAGCTAAAATGAAATCACTAATTCCATACTTTTCATAAGTTTTCATTATGTGAAATAATATTGGGTATTTGCCTATTTTAATCATTGGTTTAGGTTTGTTTTTGGTTTCCTCAGAAAATCTGGTGCCAAAACCTCCACATAAAATTACTACTTTCATTTAATAGCCCTATATAAATTTAAATTTTTTCTATTAATTTCTTTTTTGATAGAAACTAGTTTCTGATTAAATATTTTCTTGTAAACATCTTTTGGAATTTTCTGATGTGTTGGAAAGTTTACAATATGTTTTGAAACATATTCTGCTGTTGGACATGATCCTACGTCATATCTTATCTCATTGTAATTTTTTTCTCTTCCCTGAAATATACTCGTATACCATACGTCCAACTTAAAATTTCTATTGAATATTTTCACAAATTTACTTCTGTCATTAACCAAAAATGAATATCGTAACCAACTTTGATTTGATGTTTGAGTTTTGTTAAAGTTATACCATCTAATTTTTTTTTCTAAAAAATTTGAGATAAATTTTCTGTGACTTAGATTTTTATTAATATTTTTAATTTGATTTATGCCAATCTCAGCCAGATAATCATTATACTTGCAAGGATAGTATGCGGGTTTTTGTTTTAATAATTCATCTCTAAAAAAAAATGTAATTTTAAAATAATTTAAAAATTGAAGAACTGCGCTTCCTATCCATAAAAAAGGAGGGCTCAGAAATATCATTTCTAGAAAAAATGAAATTAATATTCTAAGTTCGTCAATTTTACTTAATTCATGAATATTTCTATGTTGTATTTTTAATTTATTATAAACTGATAAATTGTTTGTAGTAATTGCGCCACCAAGATGTGTGTTGATAATCTTGGAATGATCGAGAGAATAATAGCTTGCATAGATGTGTGAATTAATTTTATTATTTGTATTCACATAGTGAGCATTGTCCTCAATAATTTTTAATTTATACTTTTTTGCAAGTTGTATAATTTTTTTCATGTCACATTTAATACCAAAAGTGTGCTGAACGTAGATGGCCACAGTTTTTTTTGTAATACTTTTTTCAATTAGATCATAATTTATATTGAAATTTCTAATATCAATATCAACATATTTTGGAGTAGCTCCTGAATAAATTATCGCGTTGGGGACTACTGCGCAAGTGAAAGCAGGTAAAATAATTTGGTCGTTTTTTTTCATTTTCATACTTTTTAATATAGAGTATAAAGCCATTCTTCCTGATCCATAAGTAAGACAATATTTTTGCTTTGTTAAATTAGAAAATTTTTTTTCAAATATTTTAGTAAGGCCACTTATTTTTTTCCTAAAAAAAATTATTTTAACAATTGATTTTAATATGATCCATAATTCTTCTTTGGTATTAGTGCCACAATAAATACCAAAGATTCTTCTTGGGGTGTAAGGAATAAAAACTTTGATTTTTTTAAAAATTTTCATGAAATCATGCTTTCGAGTATTTGATTAAACTCTTCATTAATTGACATTGGATAAATTTTATTTGGGTGGTCTCTGATTGCATGTTTCCAATTTTTTTTTTTGTATACATTTAAAAAATAGCTTATAGGGTTAAATAAGAGTTTATTGTTAATATCTAAATCAAAAAGTTTTGACCAAATCTGATTAAAAATTTTTCTTTCTTTTTTATTTATTTTTTTTTTAATATTGTAAGAAAAAAAAACACTAGAAATAATTAAATAAACTAGATCATAACCCCAAACTTCTTTTGAGAGTCCTGATAATTCCCAATCAATAAATTTAATATCGTATTTATTATAAATAATATTATCCAATGTTAAATCACCATGGCATTTGACAATTTTTTTTTGAGGCCAAGCACTGACATAATGATTGATCACCCTAAGTAAAATATTTTCATTTTCAATTATTGTGTCGTAAAATTTTTTTTTTTTACCCTCACTAAACTTCAAATCAATATATGAAAAATTTTTATTATTTATAAAGTCTAGTACATTATTTTTTCTTTTAATTCTTGAATTATACCAAGCTAATCCCTCTTTTTCATACTTTAAATACCTGAAATATTTTTTATTTTCACAAACTTTTCTGATAAATTTTGGATTAGAAAAAAATATTACTTTTATTTTACTTGTATTATGATTTCTTAGAATAGTTGTCATAAATTTTCCTTTTTAATTAAAATCATATTTGATTTGAAAATTGTCAAAATATTTCTAGCTAGTTGATATATGAAATAAAAAACTGATTTAATTAAAGATTTAAATCTTATTTGATACAGAAAATCAGGCATTAAAGAATTTGTAAAATCATTATGAAATATAATTACATTTTTCATTTTGTAAAAAAATATCATTGAGATAAGAGTTAACATTTTATCTATCCACGAAGATTTTGAAATATTATATATCATATAAATTGAATTTTTATTTAAATTAAATGATACAATTTTTTTTTGAAATTTTTTAAATTCCGAAAAAATGTTAAATGAAAAGATTAAAGTATATTTTTTGTTTAAATATTTTTTTTTTATTTGAGAATAATGTAATATGTTTTTTCCAAATTTTTTTTTATTCAACATATTTACTTTATTAAAATAAATATTAATTATTTTTTTTTGAGGTTTTTCTAAAAAATAAATTATCATCTTAAAAATTGTTTAAATTAAGACCAGTTAAAATTTTTTTACTGATAAATAGTTTAGATATTATTTATAAAATTATTTTCTTATAATTGATTATTGATTAATTTCCTTAAAAACATAAAAGGGTATATAGTTCTCACCTTTTATTAAGCGCCCGATCATTGCGGCTACTCTATGCCGACCTCCAAGAAAACCGTTTTTATTTATAGCTATAGGATTTTTAATCATTAAATCTTTAATTTCTCTATTATTCATATTGAAAAGTTTTTTATAATAATCTTTTGAATACACTTTCGGTTTTTTTTTTTCTTTTATGTAATCATTAACTTTTTCATACCCAATTATATTTTTTTTAAATCCAAAAATTAATGGATAGATATAGAAGTTATTACCAGTTTTCCAAAATTTTTTGTTCAGATAAATAGGTTCATCAAATAAGAATTCTGTATCGGTCTCTATGATTTTTTCTTCGATATTTTTATTTTTCTTTTTTTTAAAAAAGTTTAGAATATCAACTATTTTTAAGCACCTATTATTATTCGTAATTAAATCGTAATGAGATTTTCTTAAATAATAATTAAAATCGTTAGAGTCAAATTTCATTTTAACAAATTGGTTTAAAGAAAGTTTAAAAATTTTTTTTCTTTTAAGCTTATTTAATGTCAATCTGATTAATTGAAGAAAACTTAAATCATATAATTTTGCAATCCTAAAATTGAGTTCATAATTTGAATAATATTTTGAAAAAAATAATAGATAAAGAAAACATATAAAAAAATTTTTATATCTCGAAAATGTGTTTTGACGGCTTAAAGATAATGCTAACATCTCTTTTTTATTAAGAAAAAAAATTTTTTTTATTACTTCTTCATCATTTTTGGGGATAAAATAAAAGTTTTTTAATATTTTAACTCTTTTAGTCTTACTCAAGAGATTAGTTTTAATCTGAAGGCCATTCAATTTAAAGTAAGTAGATTTAAAATTAATTAGAAAAATATTAAGAGAAAAGTTTTTGTAAAAAATTATTATTTTATCTTTTTTAATTTTCATTTTATATAATAAATTAATTTTTTTCAGTAATTTTTGATTTTGTAAAATTCTTATATCTAAGAGTGCATCATCATAGCTATCGTTTGAAAGCAATGAAATAACATTAGTACATAAAAGAGATTTATTGATTAGAACAACTTTATAATTATCTTTTTTTAATAATTGATTTAATTTTGATATATATTTATTTTTTTTTTTAACTTTTTCTAAATAAGTCAATTTATTATCCGTTTATATTGTTAGTTAAAATAATCTAAAAAATTATTTTCTTGCAAAAGCATAAATTGTAAATTTTCCACTTGGCTCTACTATTTGATTTATATCAATTTTTTTATAATTAGTTTTTTTTAGAAGTAAACTAAGAGATTTTTTTGAAAAGACATGTAAATGATCTATAAAAAATTCTTCTCTATTTTTTCCTTTTTTTGATGCTTCTATAGCATCTGGAACTTCGATATAAATGATACCATTTTTTTTTAAATTTTGTCTCGTTTTCTTCAACATAAAATATGGATTTTTAACATGCTCAATCACCTTATTAATTGTAATAATATCAAACTTTAAGTTAATTTTTTTTTTCAAAAAATCTTTACACAAGGTTTTAATATTTAAATTCTTTTCAATATGCTTGCAGGCAGCGGGATCGGGATCAAGAGCAGTACAAATAAATCCATATTTTGTAGCTTTATAAGGAAAAATACCTAGCCCAGATCCAATATCTAAAAGAGTTTTTTTATTTTTTTCTTTAAAGTATTTTTCTGTAAATTTTTTAATTCTTTTTACTCTAAAAAAATTATCTGATTTTATATTAGGTAATTTTGTAATTTTAAGAAAATTTTTTTTGAGTTTTCCTTTGTAAGTTGCTTTATTATATTCTGAGCTATAGAGATTTTTTAAATTAAAGTTGACAACACTATAGAAATGTTTGCAATTATTACATTTATTAAAATACCTTGAATATCTGCTATTAATGTGAAATTTAGTCTCACCTAAAGGTGGAGAAAAATATTCAAATAATTTTTTATATTCTCTTTTATTGCAAAAAATACATTTTTTCATTTTAGAGTTCATCTAGCCAGCATAAAACTTGTTGCTGCTCTTCCTTACAATATTTTTTAAATTTTTTTAAAAATTTTCTTTCCACTACCATAATAAAAACGCGCTTGGTAGAGTTTATAACTAGTGCCGTTTTAAAGTTTTTTTTTAATCTTGAATTGATAGATTGAGTAGCATAAAAACCCCAGTCTTTCCGGACTACATCATGCTTAGATAAATTTTCAGTGACAAAAGTGATTAGTTCATTTGGCTTTAAATAAATTTTTCCAACATCGCTAAAACAAATCTTTTTATTTTTTCCAGCGTAAAATTTTCTCTTTTTTTGTTTAATTTTAATTTTCATTTTTCCAATTCCAATTATTTATTAAAAATCCTTTAATTTGCCATTTTTTATTTTTTTTATTTTTGAACCAAATTTTCTTATTTCTAAATTTATTACAAATTTGTTTAAATTCCCTATTTGAAATCTTTAGATAGTCGCAAAATTTTTGAATTTCTTTTTTTGGCTTGTAATATCCTATTTTTTTTACAGTATAAATTGCTTTAGGCCTGCTTATTCGACCATTTCTTATTTCAATTGAAAGGTTATCCCACATTCTTGTAAAACCAAATTTATGCCATTTTAAATAGTGATGAATAGTAATTAAAAATTCATCATCTATATCTGCGAAATTATAGATTCCAGTTTTCGGTTTTTTTAATTTTTTAAATCCAAATTTTTTAGAAATTTTATAAATTTTTTTTGGATCCCATTTAAAATAATATCCCAAAAAAATTTCTTTTATTTTTGCATTATAGATTTCTTTTTGATTTGGCAATTTATATGCTAGTAATTTTTTTAAGTTTATTTTTTTGTCGGCCCAATTATTAATATTGGTATTATCGAAAACACCATAATATCTTCTCCAATTATTTGTCATATATTTACCTTTAAGCTCATGTTTTCCGCCATATTCATCAGCTGAGTTTTCACCCCAAAATATGTATTTAATTTTTTTTTCTATTGCTGTTTTAACAGCTAAAGAGTGTAGAGCCATGTGCATAGGTATTAAAGGACTCCCAAATTTTTTAAATGCTTTTAAAGTAAAATATTTTTCAGTTTGAGGGTCAACAGAGAAGTCAATGTGGTCAACACCAAGTTTAATTAAGTTTTCTAAATTTTCTTTTCCAATTGAATTTCTTGCAGGTGATTTCCAAGTTATGCATAATGGTTTTAAATTTTTACTAAGTGCTGTTATTACTTGCCAAGTGCTATCTTTGCCACCACTCACAGGGATTAAACAATCGTAGTTAGTTCTATTTTTTTTTATTTTATATACTAAACTTTCAAATTCTATACGTCTTTTTTTCCAATTAATTTTATTTTTTTTATCTTTAAGTGGTTTACAAACACTACATAGATTTGTTTTATTATCTATGAATAAATTTGGTCTAGAGCTAGGTAATATACAATTTATACAATACTTCATACCGCTAAGTTAAAATATATTGTCGTTAGTATCTAAAAAAATTTTTGAGCTTATAAAAGAAAATAGAAATTTACTTAAATGATTTGGTATCTTATCATTGGTAAAAATTTTTTTAATTTCATTGATGTTGACTAAATGAAAAATATCAGATTTTTTATCTAGTAAAAATTCCAACGTCTCTTTATTCTTAAAATTTACTAAAGTATTTATCGAGGCATTAAATCCTTTTTTTCTTCGATCTAGCCTAACTGTGTCATTTAAAATACCATTTAAAGACTCTCGAAGTAAATATTTGGAAAAACCATCTTTAATCAAAAATTCATTTGGTATTGAAAAAATGAACTTGAAAAGATTTGTATCTAAAAATGGACTTCTATTTTCTACAGAGTATTTCATACAATTTAGATCTTCTTGATTTAAAATTAGTGGAATATTTTCATTGAATAGTTCATTCAGTCTTCTATTGGTAAGTAAATCTTCATGGTAATTTTCCTCAAAAAAATCATTTTTATTTTTGACTAACATATATTTAGCTATTTCTGCCCTACCATCATAAATATGATCTCTGTATTTAGGATTGTTAATATAGAGATTAGAATTTTTAAAAATAGGATTTCTAATTAGAGGCTTAATATATTTTTCATAATTTTGTAGATTTGAAGCATAACTTTTATGATTTTTACAAAATTCCAAGTGTTGTAAATAATGATCGTAATACCCAGTATAAATTTCGTCGGCGGCAGTACCAGATATGGCCACCTTGTAACCATTCTCATGAATAGATTTGGCTAATAGTGAGTGAGCATGATAACTTATGGTTGCTACTGGTGCATTGTGATATTTAATTTGACATTGCAAATTTTTCAAAAAATTTTCTTTTTTAAGAGTGATACTAATATTTTCACATTTTATGTCTTCTAAAGTCTTCTTAATATTTTCAGTTTCATTGTATCTATCGTCTTCATCAATAATCGAGAAAGTTTTGGTTTTGTAATTAAAATCTTTTGCTATAATCGAGGCTAAGCCAGAAGAGTCTATACCGCCACTTAAACAAACAGCTACAGGTACATCAGACCTTAATCTTATTCTCAAACTTTGTTTCAGTAACCTTTTTGTCTCTAAAATGGCATCAACTAATGTAATCCTTTTAATTTTAGATATTTTCGGTCTCCAATAATTTTTTTTTTTTAAATCCATTTTATGATTACAGGACAAATTTTCTGAATTTTTTAAATATGAAATACCTTTAAAAAAAGTTTCTTCTACTTTAAACAAAGATTTATACCCTAATGAAATAAAATTATTTAAGTGATTATAATTTATTTCAAATTTTTTTTTTGATAAGCTTTTAATAAATCTTATTTCAGATCCAAAAAATATTCCGTTTTCATCTTCATGATAATACAAAGGTTTTTCAGCAAATCTGTCTCTCGATAAAAAAATTTTATTTTCATTTTTATTATAGACTGCAATAGCCCACATTCCTTCAAAATGATCAACGCAATTTTCTCCATAAATTTTATAGTATTTTAATAAAACTTCAGTATCTGAGTCTGTAAAAAATTTTTCTCCTTTTTCAATAAGCTTCTTCCTTAATTCTAAGTAATTATAAATTTCACCATTGAATATTATTATATTTTGCCCGTCTGTGAATGGTTGATTAGATCTATCGTTTATGTCGATTATACTAAGTCTTGAATGTAACAAGACGATATTTTTTCCACCTTTTTGGATTTGAATAAAGTCCGAAAAATCTGGACCTCTATTTTTCATTAACTCTAGGGTTTTATTGATCTCTTGTTTAGAAATTTTTTTGTTTCCAAAATATCCTGAAATACCACACATCTTATTGAACCATTATTCTTTTTAAATTAAAAAGATTTGTTTTAAGAGTATTATTTCCGTTTATTGCTGTTGGAGAACATTTATAATTAAATTTTTTGAGCATTTTAATTACTTTAGTCGAAAAACAATATCTTAAACCTTCAGGATATGAAAAATGTGGGTTTATAACTCCACCTTTTGAACTAAGTAATTTTTTACATGTTTTTATTTCATTTTCAAGATCTCTATTATTTAAAAAACTTAATATTTTATGAGTGTGGCTATGTCCACCAAAAGTAATATATTTTTCACTTTTAAATTTTCTAACTTGCTTCCAATTAATTTTAAGATCTATGTGATTTTTTAAATTTGAAATATTTTCAACCCCGACTTTTACTCCAATCTCCGAAGCAAATTTGTAAAGATCAATATTTTTTTTTCTCTTATAATAATTTCTCACATGATTTAAAAAAATAATTTTGTTTTTACGATTTTTTATATCGTGAATTTTCTTATTAAGTAATATTTCTTTTTTCTTTGTTAGTTCAAGAGAGTGCTCAATTTTATCAATCCAAGACATTTCGTTATTATTAACAAAATCAGATGTAAGGTATGTTATCATTGGGATTTGATAATCTCTTAAAATAGGATAGGCAACACTTAGGTTGTTTTCAAAACCATCATCAAAAGTAATCGCAAAATTCTTTCCTGTTATATTTTCCTTTCCTTCATAAATACGTAAAATGTCATTCATTGATAATGGATTTGCATTTTTTTTGAGATTAATAATTATTTTCTCAAATTTATTTTCGCTCAAATGTTTATTCGTGTAATTTCTGATAGAGAAATTGTTTTTTTTAATTACACCATGGAAAAGAAATATACTAATTTGATTTTCTTTTAAATTTTTTGTAATTGAATTAATAAAATTTTCTTTCATAAAATATTTTTTGTATAATGATTAAAGATAATTTGACACTTTTCTTTATCACTTGATTTCATAGCCGAAAAATATTTTCCTTTGATTTTTTGTTTTTTAAATAAAAGTTTCTTTTTATTTTTTAAAAGATTAATTGTTTTAAATGCTAACTTCACGCATATTTCAGTATTAATTTTTCTAAGCTCATGAATTTTCATATTCTTTCTTAAAATTATTTTTTTTTTAAAGAGTATGTTTCCTCTGTCGATTTCAGGTATTAATTTATGTAAAGTAACATACAACTGATTAAATTTTTTATTCAGAATAGCCCATAGGTGACTGTCTAAACCTCTATGAACTTCTGGATTACCTCCGTGAAAATTTAAAATTAAAGTTTTAATTTTTTGTAAAAAATTTTTTCTTAAAATTCCAGTTCCAAAGACAAATATAACACTAAAATTTAGTTTTCTTAATTTACTATAATTTAATAGATTTATGTCTTTTATAAAAGAAACACGTTTCATATTTCTAAGCATATAATTTCTATTCTTGAACCATGATTTAATTTCAAAAACATCTCTTTTCTTTTCAAATGAATGAATAGTTTTAAAAGGAAATTTAATTTTTTTTTTTTCACAAACTATAAAAGTATTTTTATATTTTGAAACAATTTTAGAAACAAAGTAAGTATGATGTGGAGTATCAGTAGTTAAAATAAGTATTTTCATTAGTTAATATTTTTAAAAAAACTTTTTTTAAAAGTATCGTTTTTTTTAATTTGTTTAATTAGGATGTTTCCTATAATCTTTTTTTCAAAGTTTATCTTTAATCCGTTAGTAGCTCTCACCCACTTTAAGTCATCTTTTTTTACCTTGTGGCCCTTAGGTAAATCTTGTGTAGCAACTGCACTTCTTCTGACAAAATTTATTATTTTTTTTTCTGACTTTTGTAATATCTTTTCCCCTGTTCCAAGTGTTTTTTCTAACTTCCTGATGCTATTTACTAATTTTTTGAATTCACTTGGATCTGATGAAATTCGATGATCTCTAAAATTTGAAAATTTATTATCAATTGTAAAGTGTCTCTCAATTACTTTTGCTCCTAAAGATACTGACGCTAATGCTGCAGAAATATCTAACGTATGATCAGAATATCCAATCGTGCAGTCTTTAAATTTTCGTTGTAAAGTCTTGATCGCCAAGAGATTTGCTTCCTCTTTTGTTGTTGGATAACTTGAAACGCAATGCAAGATAAATAATTTTTTATTCTTATTTTTGTTTTTTTTCCAAATTTGAAATATTCTTTTTTTAGTTTTTTCTATTGTTACTAAATCTGATAATCCCGTAGATAAAAAAATTGGTTTATTAAAATTTGCTATTTTCTTAATGAGCGGAAGAAAATTGTTATCTCCTGAAGAAATTTTAAAAAAATTTTGTATTTTATTTAAAAACACTGCACTTTTAAGATCAAAAGGTGTTGAAAAAAATTTAATATTAATTTTTTTTGCATACTTAGAAAGAGCTTTAAAATTTTTATAACTAAGTTGGAATTTTTTTAATTGATTATACCTTTTTTTATCTTTTATGCTTACATATAAGTCAGGAATAAATGTTTGAAATTTCACAGCATCAGCGCCACAGTCTTTTGCTTTCTTAATTAATTTTTTTGCTAAAGCAAAATTTCCTTCATGGTTATTTCCAACTTCTGCAACTATAAATATTTTTTTTCTAGAAATCATCTTAAATTACAAATGTAAGTCTTCCTTTTTTTTTTATCTTATGCTTTTTCAAATTAAACCCCATTAAAATTTTATCTTTATTTACTTTATGATTTTTAAAAGTAAAACTTCTGTTTATAATTTTCCAATCATTTTTTAAGTAAAAACTTATATTTTTTTTTGTCGTCAAAAGATATGAAGGACAATTTTTCTTTTTTATTATTTTGTTGTTAAATTTCATAATGTTTTTTCCAAACCTATTTTTTTGATATTTTTTCTTTATTATGAGTGTATCGAATAGCAAAAAGGGAATTTTCCTCTTACTTTGAATTAATTTCCTTTTTCTTAAGCATGTATATCCAGCAAGTATTTTTTTAAAAAATAAACAATTATGAATATCATTTATCAAAATGTTATTTTTAAACCAATCTGATTGGGATTTTAAATCGTATTTCCAATATTCTTTTTTTAATTTTAAAATTTTTATTTGAATTTTTTTTGGTAAGTTTCCAGATTTATGTGAAATTAATTTCATCTTAAATTATAATAACTAGAATTTAGAAGACAATATTATTTAATCCCGAAAAGATTTTTATACCACTCAATATATCTTGGATATCCAAGTTCTAAAGGCCATTCTGATTTATAATTAATGAGTTTTTTTGCTTTTGTTATGTCCAATGTCCCTCTTATTGGCATTAACTTATCTCTTTTTTTATATATTACATTTAAATCAAAGAAGCTTTGTTTTAAAATTTTAAGCAAAGTATTAACTTTTTTTGAACTCCCGTATGTAATATTAAAGGTTTCCTTTAATGAATTTTGACTTTTTAAAGAGCATATAATTCCATTGATTAAATCTTCTATATAAGTAAAATCTAGTTTTTCTTCTCCATCTCCATTAATAATTATTTTTGATTTATTTAATGCGCTTTCAATAAATATTTGGCCTACCCGTCTACTTATACACCTTTCGCCGTATAAAGCTGAAGGCCTTATTATTGTGTAAGGTAAATCAAAAACTTGTCCGAAAGCTTTAATAATCTTTTCAGCAGAAAATTTTAATGCACCATAAATACCTAGTGGATTACACACATCACTTTCTTTTACTTTTTGCTTATTAAAATTTCCGTATACCATGCTAGAAGAGAGAAAAATAAATTGTTCAACCTTATTTTTTACATTATCTAAAGAATTTTCTAGAGTTCTTAGACTATGATCAAAAGTAGAATGTGGATCGACATTTGATCTATTAGCGTGTGAAATCGCAGCTAAATGAATTACTATCTGAGGCTTAAAATCATTTATCTCATTAGATAGTGACTTAGAATTTCTAGCATCGGCTACTATAAGTTTTATTTTGTCTTTTTTTAGTAAAGAAAATCTTTGATTCAATATTTTTAAAGATAATTTTGGGTAAGGTAAGTTGTTTTCATTGTTTTTAACACTATAAAGATTATTTATACGTAAACTATCTACAACTTTTACTTTTGCGCCTAATAATTTTAATCTCAAAGCGAGATTGTGCCCTATAAATCCCGCGCCGCCAATTATTAAAATTTTCTTGTTATTAATTTTTCTTTTTTTCATAATACTATAAAATTATTTTTTTTAATTTACTCACAATATAATTTATATGTTTTAGACTTAAATGAGGTCCTACTGGTAAAGCAATAGATTGCTCGCTAATTATTGAGGCATTCACGAAATTTTTAGATTTGTATAAGTATTTTCTTTTATAATAACTCATTAATGGAACAGGTTTAGGATAATAAATACTTGTTCCAATACCTAAATTGTTCAATGAATTTATTATTTTTGCCCGCTTTTTGTAGTATTGCTGTTTAAGTATTATATTCATACAATAATTACTGCTTTTTAAAAATTTTTGATTATTAATTAAAATGTCTATACCTTTAATTTGTTTAAGTTGATTGTATAGGTGATAAAAATTTATTCTTCTAATTTTTAAAAAATCACTTATTTTTTTCATTTGTTCTACGCCAATACCTGCATGTATTTCGCTCATCCTATAATTTAATCCTAACTCTTTAACATCATATTTGCCTGGAAAATTTCTTTGATTATAGTTTTTGTCAACTCCAAAGGCTTTTTTACTTTTAATTTTTTCGGCTACTTTTCTATTATTTGTTATCAACATTCCCCCTTCGGCAGTTGTAATGTGCTTAACAGGATAAAAAGAAAAAACTCCAGCGTCTCCGAATAAACCAACATGTTTACTATTAATTTTAGATCCTAATGCTAGAGCGCAATCTTCCAAAACTAAAAGATTATACTTTTTTGCTATTCTTAAAACTTTAAGCATATCAACAGGAATGCCCAAAAAATGAACTACCACTATTGCTTTAGTTTTTTTTGAAATTTTTTTTTCAATTTTATTTATATCAATATTTCCAGTTTGTAATTCACAATCAATAAATACTGGTTTTGCGCCAACTAATTCAACAGCATGTGCAGTTGCAACATGAGTTTGTGCAGGTACAATTACCTCATCTCCTTTAGTAATTCCTGCGTTAAAATAGAAAAGATGCATTCCAGCAGTGCATGAAGAAACTGTTACTGCATTGTTTGCTTTTGTAAATTTTTTAAACAGTTTTTCAAATTCATCAGTTTTTTTTCCATGAACATATTTTCCACTTTTTAAAACATTACTAACTGAACGAAATTCAAGCTTATTTATTTTCGGTTTTCCAAAAGGTATTGTAATCTTTTTCATATTATTAAACTAAATTTTTTCCCACTTTTTACTCTTAAGAGACTTTTCAATAGATAGTGCAGTTTGCATTACATGAAAAATTGAGTCTGTAGGATTAATCGGCTTTTCCTTTCCACTTATATCTAAAATAAAATTTCTAAGAATTTTTTCTTTATAATTTTTATCTTTTTTAAATTTTAAAACTTTCTTTTTCGCATTTTTTTTTATTGATTTATATATGTAACAGTGTTCACGGCTTGAAAATATACTTCCTTTATTACCATGAATGTTTAATACATGATGGTGAGGTGCATTAATTGAAAAATTTGATGTCACTTTAGCTGTAATACCACATTTAAGTTTAAGTAAAGCTGTCGTTGTATCTGAAAATTTAAAAATTGTTTTAATTGAGTTTAGGTTATTACTAGTTGCTATTACTTTATCAAATTTACTTTTTGTAATCCAATGGATTAAATCAATAATATGTATTCCGCCGCCAAGAGTAACAGAATAAAAAGGTATTTTACCTCTCCAGCCGTTTGTTAGTTTAGGAAATCTTCCATAATTGTATTCTCCTTCAATATGATAAATTTTTCCAATCCCTCCTGAGTTTACTATTTTAAAAATTTTCCTAAATTTAGGATGACCTCTAAGCACCATATTGGTTGAAAATTTTATCTTATTTCTTTTTTTTGTTTTTAGTGATTTAATGATTTTTTTTAATTGGCCTGAAGTTTGACATAAAGGTTTTTCTACAAAAATATGCAAATTTCTTTTTATCGCTTTTAAAATCATTGAGTAATGGAAGTTATCATAAGATGCTATTACAATAAGATTTAGATTTTTATTATTTATAAAATTATCAAATGAGTTAGAAATTTGATTGTTATATTTTTTTTTAATTTTTCTCAAAATTTTTTTATTAAAATCGAAAAAGTCAATCAGGTCAGATAATTTATTTTTATTTAAGAACTTTAAATGAGTTTCCCCAAAACCAAGCCCAACAACACCAGAATTTATTTTTTTAGACATTAAAAATAACTCACTAAATTTTTCCAAGATATATATTTATTATTTAAAACTTTTTTATTTATATTTCTAATCTTTTTTAAATCTTCATACGTATCTACACTCATATTTATCTTAGAGTAATTTTTTTTATTTTTAATATTTATGATTTTAAAATTTTTAAAGTTTCTATAGAAATATGGAGTAACATGTTCCCTATCTTTTTGAGTTTTAAATTTTTTTTGGTGCTTAATGAAAAATGAGGTTTTTATTAATTCTATAGATTGCCCTATAGGAAAAGTTCTTTTATATACATTAGTTAAAATATCTGGTTTTTTTTTTTTATAAATTTCCATGAACTTTTCAATCAATTTAAAATCAATAAAAGGACTATCAGCTGAAATTCTTATAAAATATTCCCTTTTCAAATTTAACTTCATAATCAAATCTTTAATTCTTTTTGATACATTGGACAAATGACCTCTAAAGTATTCTATTTTTTTTGTTTTACAAATATTTACTATTTTATCATCTGATTTTAATTTTGAGGTTGTAACTATAATCTTTTGAATCTTTTTTGATCTTTTAATACAATTATAAACTTTAATAAACATCTCCTCATTGTTAATTTTTTCAAGAACTTTTTTTGGTAATCTTTTTGATGATACTCGTGCTTGTAAAAAAACTATCAATTTTATCCTTTAAATACTAAAATAATTTTTTTCTCTGCCCGTTACTGAGTTTCGACAATCAAATAAATATTTTGCAGAATTTTTTATTAATTTATAATCGAATTTATTGTGATTAGTCACAATAACTACTACTTTAAATTTTTTAAATATATTTCTAGTAAGTTTTACACTACGTTTAATTTTATTTTTAAACTTCATGGATTTTACATATGGGTCTGAATATTCAAAACTATAACCAGCATTTTCTAGTTTGTTTGCAATTTTTATAGCTGGGGACTCTCTAATGTCGTCAATATTTTGTTTATAGGCTACACCCAACAGTAAAATCTTTTTTTTGTGAAGTTTAATTCTATTTCTTTTTATGAAGTTTATTATTTTTTTTGCTATCCAAATGGTTATTATTCTATTTATTTCACCAGAAGTTTTAATAAATTTTAAATTGAAATTATTTTTTTTTGCCAACCAATATAGATAGTAAGGATCCAAAGGAATGCAATGTCCACCATATCCTGGACCGGGAATAAATTTTGTAAATCCAAAAGGTTTAGTGCTCGCCAGATCAAGTACCTCATGAATATTTATATTTATTTTTGATAAAAACATTTTGAGTTCATTAACGAGAGCAATGTTTACTGATCTAAAAATATTTTCGATCATCTTGCTTGTCTCAGCAATATTTAAATTACTTGCTAATACAACTTTTTTTGTTATTTTTCTGTAGAGGATTCTTCCTAAAATTTTACAATTTTCTGAAAAACCTGAATAAATTTTTGGTGTATTATCGATACTGTATTTAATACTCTTATCCTTCACTTTAAGCTCAGGACTAATTCTTTCAGGAGAATAAACAAGAAAAAAGTTTTCAGAAATTTTAAATTTTTTTTTCAAATAACTTGCAAATATTTTATTGGTAGTGCCTGGATATGAGGTACTTTCTAAAGAAATAAGTTGGCCCTTTTTTAAATACTTTTTCATTTTGTTAAAAGAATTTTCTAAATAACTCAGGTCAGGAGACATATTCTTTTTGAGTGGAGTTGGTAGACAAATGATAATAACGTCTGCTTGATGAATAAATTTATAGTTATTAGTTAGAATAGTTTTACGTAAATTTAAACTGGATTGTAATTTTTTTTTATTCTTATCAATTCCAATGGTGTTAATTTTATTTTTTTGAAGTTTTTTTAATAAAGCTGTACCCACATACCCTAAACCTATAATACAAATTTTAGCATCATTTTTTTTTAATTTTTTTTTTAGATTATGGAAATAATTCATAATTTAAGTATTTTTAATAATCCCTTTAGATAATTTATATATATTGTCACAAATTTTTAAAGTACTTAGTCTATGAGATACGATCACGATTGTCTTATCTTTAATTGAATAAATCGTATCTAAAATTTTCTTTTCAGTTTCAAAATCTAATGCACTTGTGGCTTCATCAAACACTAAAATTTCTGGATTTTTGTAAAGTGCTCTTGCTATTCCTATTCTTTGTTTTTGTCCTCCTGATAATCTGATACCTCTTTCACCAATATTAGTTTCCAATCCGTCTCTCAGATCATTGAAAATAAACTGATCTAGTTGAGATAATTTAATACAATTAATAATTTTTTCATTATCAATTAAATTATCATCAACGCCTAAAGCAATATTTTTCTTCAATGAGTCATCTAACAAGTAAAGATTTTGAGGTACATACCCAATGATATTTTGCCAGCTTCTTCCAAGTTTTGAAATATCTATATTATCTACAAGAATTTTACCGTACTCGAATTCATGTAAACCAATTAGAATATCGACCAATGTACTTTTTCCTGAACCGCTTTCTCCCACAAGACCAATTATTGAATTTTTTTTAATTTCTAAATTTAAATCATTTAAAATTTTCTTATCATCATAACTAAAACTTACATTTTTAATTTCAATTTTATCTTTAAAAATTTCTTTATCTTCTATATTTTTGTTTTTATTGTTTAATGTTTTTTTTCCAAAATTTTTAAGAAGTGAGACCTTTTCGCTATATAAAGTATCTATTGTAGGTAATCCGAACCTTAAATTCTGGTATCCCACATTTAATCTATTAAATGCAGGAATTAATCTAAACGCAGCAGCCGAAAAAACTCCTATAGTAACTAAAATTTCATCATTTGCTGATCCAGACACATAAGATGTAGTTATTATCAAAATAAAAAGTAAAATAGCTAAAAACTCTAATATGATTCTTGGTAAATTCGTTACAATATTAAAAAATTGGCTTATTTTTGTATAACGTTCATTATGTTTATCGAAGTAGTTTAAAAAAAAGTCTTCTTTGCCTAAAATTTTTATTTCTTTGATGCCGCTAATTCCCTCTTGGATATGCTGTATTTTCATTTTCGAGTGTAATTGACGTTCGTTAGACCATTTCATTACCTTTTTTTTTGTTATTCTGAGCATGATTATTGAAATAATTAAGCAAAAAATTATTAAGTACAAAGTAATTTTAGGGTTAAATATAAATAAAAAACTACTCATAAAAATAATAATTATAATTTCTAAAAATAAAGTTAGTCCATTATTAATTATGTAATGTGTAAACTTATTGACCTCCTCTGTAATATTTCTAATAAGTTCTGCAGAATTAACTTTAGTAAAAAAATTGTAAGGCCTAATTAAATAATAACTATAGAGACTTTTCGATAACCTTGCCTCTAGTTTTGCTACATAAAAATATTGCATCCAGGAAAATATAATTAAGAAAACAGCTTTAATAAAATAAGCTAAACCAACTAGAGACAATAGAGATATAACTACTTGGGTATTAGAATATTGTTTTAAAAATTGTAAATTAGAAGATACGAAATCTGTTATTAAATCTTCATTTAAAATTACTGAAATTAATGGGATCAACAAGGTGATACTTAGAATCTCAAGTAGAGAAATGATTGAAATTACAAAGAAAAATATTAAAATAATTTTTTTCAGCTCTGTATCTAATATTATATCGATTTTTTTAAACATAAAAAATTAGCCAAAGCTCCGCACTTTGTAAATGACCAGTTTTACAAAGATGCATATTAATATTAAATTTAAATAGATTTAAAATTAAAGTTATTTTTATCCAAAGATATCTTCAGATCATTTATAACAACTTCTACTTTTTTTTTCTCTATTTTTACTAAATTAAAAATCATGTCTGTAAATGGCCCACTAGTGAATTTATATTTTTTATTTAAAATTAAGTCGTAAAATTTTGATGAAATAAAACCTTCATCATTATGAGATGCTTTACATTTATTTATAAAATCATTTATTTCATTTTGCGAAAACTTACATCCTGCTAAAATATAATCTAGGCCTTTAATATTATTTAGAGATTGAATAAAATTATCATTTGAAAAATTTTTATTAAAGCAAAAAATATAATTTCCTAGAATTGAAATTTCTTTAAAATTTATTTTGTTTTTATCATTTTTTTTGATTTTCATTTTAGGTTGGTAAAATCTTACTAAACCAATACTTCTTGACAAAAAATCATTTTTCATCAAATTAAAATTTTTTTTGTTATATTTAATTATTGCCCACATTTTATTATTTTTTTAACTCTTTTTTTAATTCATCGTATTCTTTCATTTTTAATTTCATAAAGTTAATCGTTAGTTTAGTCTTTTCTGCTATACCTTTAGGAGTAATCACATAAATATAATTAAATTTATTAGGATTTTTTTTAAAACTCTCAATTTTTACAAGTCCCTTATTAATCAATGATTTTAAACAGTAATTTAATTTACCGGTACTAAAACCTAATTCTTTGGCTAAACTTCTTTGAGAAATTTCAGGATCGTTATTAATTTTTCTTAAGAGATTTAAAAACTCCTCATTTTTTTTCATAAGTTCAATTCTTGATCATATGTTCATTTTTTGAACAATATGTCAAGCGATTCTCAAGAAGAATATAATTTTTTTAAAACCTGTATAATCGATGAGGAGTTTGCTGGCTCACGTGCAAAATTACTGCAATAGTTACTTTTCGCTTTTTGGGTTAAATCCTTATTCCACCAGTTAGAAGTGTTGCCCGATATATCTTTTAAATGATCAATAAGCTTATTAGGATGTTCGTGAAATATTTTATTTTTCTGTAAAGACTCAAATACTTGTTGATATTTTTTATTTAAAAAATTGAAATTTGACAGCAACACCATTGAAGGAATATTTGAAGAAATAGCTTGGTCGAAGGGTGTGCCTAGATAGGTAAAAATATTCAAATTTGTGGAATTAATATAATTTTTTATTCCTACAGCATAACTTAAATTTTTTTTGTGGTTTAAATGATCTCTAATAAAATTTTTAAATTCATCTTCTTTATAAATATTAAATTTAGGAGGATGAAAAATTAGCCGGACATGTTGGTCTTCATCAAGAGATTTTAAAAAGTTTAAAATTAATTCTATGTTTTTCCTTTGAGCAGACCCATGTATATAAAACGCAGATCCGCTATAAACTCTTGCAAAAGGAGCCAAAATTACATTAATTGAATTTTCTTTAACATTGTTTTTTTTATCAAAACTGATTGGGCAGGTTATAGGTAAGACAGAGTAATTTTCTTTTTTCCATCCCCAAGATAGATATATATTAGAAATTTCAAGTTCTTGTTTAACAAAATCATTTTCTGGAACAAAAACTTCATATTCTCCTCCATGTTGGATTAATACAATCTTTTTTTTATCTTTATCAGTTTGTGCTAACCAAAATTTAAATATTTCATCCTTATGGTAACCGGTTTGATCAATAATAAACTTTGGATTTATATATTTAAATTCTTTAATTGCTAAATTTTTATTTAAATTAAAACTCTCTAAATAACATTCAGGTATGAAGAAATAAATCAAATCTAGAGCATAATTTTCGAAAAAATTATTTGATTGAATATTTTTTTTTAATAAATCAATTAATCTTTTTCGAATATTATGAGATATTTTCTTTGTTGATTTTACTGGAATATTCGTAAATCCTAAGTGAGGAAAGATTTTAAGTTTCCATAAAAGATTAATTTTTTTTGATTTTGAGTACAATGGAAGCCCATGAAAATAAAATTTATTTTTTTTAATAAAATATGAGAAAAAGTTTTTAAAAAACTTTGACTTCATCACTATTTTTATAATATTTTTTGTATTCTTACTTTGTTGAGTTTTTTCTTTACTTTCAAAGAATTTATCAATTGATGTTTTTTCTAAATCTTTATCTTTTAATAATTTGTTTGCAATTAGAGAAAAAAGATGAATATTAAAATTTTCCTCCTTTAATCTGTCATGGAACTCCTCAAAATTTGATGAAAAAAAATCATCATTAGAATTTGATTTGTAAATAGTAATACTTTTTAAATTATATGATTTTGAAACTTCTTTGATTTGTTCTACTCTATCAAATAATATTTTTAAATATCTTTTTAACCAAGGCCCAATTAATATTTTCCAAGATTTCACAGACCAATTTTCATTATGAATTTGATTTAGTGTGCTCGAAATACTTATGATTAGTTTTTCATAAAAAAAATTAATATACTTGTCATCTTTTTCTATTTTTGAAAAATCGTCCCAGTGCCAATTTGGTATTATAAATTTATAATCTGAATGAGTTTCTTCAAGCTTCCCTGGAAGCATTGTCTCCCCAAGAAAAATATTAATTCTTTCTTTTTTCCAATATTTTTTATTGGTAGTAAAAGTCAAGTGATACATAGTTATTTATGCAATATATTAGACAATTTAGACTTTAATAATTAATAATCAATTTATTATTATTTAAGCTTACCTTGCTCTCTTAATTTTTTTCTGATTTTGGTTGCAGATATGTCTTGTATCTTGTCAGATAGTAAAATTTCTTCTATTTTGTATCCAACTCCTCGACCATAACAAATATTTGTAATATTGGGTACAATCTCAATTTTAAACCTTTTACCTCATTGAAAAAATAAGGTTTATAATTTGAAATATTAAAAAATTTTTTTTTCTTATATATTTTACTATCTTTTAATAAAATTTTGTTGAACATCTGTAGGATATATCAAAAAGAATTTGAAATAATAAATTTTTTTCAGTGCATAAATCAAGCCAATTGAGCTATTAGTACTGGTCAGCTACACGCGTTACCGCGCTTCCACATCCAGCCTATCAACGTAGT
>MDTG01142479.1_pt1 | contig 21488 bp, 16 predicted proteins | sample 811421 | NCBI WGS metagenome assembly MDTG01 (sample SAMN05326645, study PRJNA326480) | marine metagenome | isolation source: seawater | place: Pacific Ocean: South East | collected 2011 | reverse complement strand
TTGGGTCAACTTTTGAATTTTTTAAAACATTAGGATGAACCATTCCACAGCCAAGTATCTCTAACCACTTATCACCTTCTCCAATTACTATTTTATTATTCTCAATTCTGTATCCAATGTCAACTTCGGCTGAAGGCTCTGTAAATGGAAAATGACTAGGGCGAAATCTCATTTTAATTTTTTCTATTTCAAAGAACTCTTTTACAAAATAATTTAAGCAACCTTTTAAGTGTCCCATATTTATATTTCTATCAATATGAAGTCCTTCTAGTTGGTGAAACATTGGAGTGTGTGTTTGATCACTATCACTTCTATATGTTCTTCCGGGTGCTATTATTTTAAATGGTGGTTTTCCCTTTAGCATTGTTCTAACCTGAACAGGAGAAGTATGTGTTCTTAATAATGTTTTCATATTCTCTTCAATGTAAAAAGTATCATGCATATCTTTAGCAGGGTGATTTTCTGGCGTATTGAGAGCTGTAAAATTATAATATTCAGTTTCAATATCAGGACCTTCTTCAACACTAAAACCAATTTCAGAGAATATAGAGGAAATTTCATCAATTACTTGTGACACTGGATGAATTTTGCCAATTCTAAAATCTTTTTCTGGAAGTGTTACGTCATCTTTTTCTTTTTTAACTCTTTCATCTATTTCTGCATCTGCTAGTTTTAAAGACTTATCATTAAATAGTTTCGTTAGCTCTTGTTTTGCATTATTAATATCTGAAGCAACTTTTTTTTTATCTTCCGGTGACAACGAGCCTAACTTTTTAAATTCTGAATTTATTAATCCACTTTTACCGAAAATATCTATTCTTATTAAATCTACTTCTTTTGAATTTTGAGCTTTGTAGAGTTTATCTTTTAATTCATCTTTTAATTTTTCAAAATCTGACATTTTTACAGATTATTTCTTAACTTGAGAAAAACAATAGTGAAGATTAAGTAAGCGCAGCTTGGGCTTTTTTAACAATGGTTTTGAACACTTCTGGATTATCATAAGCTATCTCGGCTAGAATCTTTCTATCTATTTTTATTCCCGATTTATTTAATCCATGAATAAATTTTGAGTAAGTTAATCCCTCTGCTCTAACGCCCGCATTGATTCTTTGAATCCACAACGATTTGAAATCTCTTTTTTTATTTCTTCTATCTCTATAGGCATATTGCATTGCCTTTTCCATAGCCTGTCTTGCGACTCTTATAGTATTTTTTCTTCTTCCCCACTGTCCTTTAACTGCTTTTAAAACTTTTTTATGCTTTGCTCTACTCGTTACTCCTCTTTTTACTCTGGCCATTTTATCCTCTTAAACTATAAGGCATATATGATTTAACAATTTTACCATCTTGTTTTGACAAAGTTGTAGTGCCTCTTTGTTTTCTTATTTGTGAATTTGTTCTTTTAATCATGCCGTGTCTTTTACCTGCTTGAGCTGATATAACTTTTCCTCTTGAAGAGATTTTAAATCTTTTTTTTGCTGAGCTTTTAGTTTTTAATTTAGGCATAATTTTCAGGTTTATACAAACATTAATATTAATTTACAATAGTTATTTACCAAATAAATTATATTGAATGATACATCTAATGGCGCTTATGCCATCTTTCCATGTAATTTTTTTACCTTCGGAGTATTTCCTGCCATAATATTTTACTCCAACCTCATATATTCTCAAATTTTTTTTTGCTATCTTAGCTGTAACTTCTGGCTCAAAACCAAATCTATTTTCTTGTAATTCAATATCCTTTATAACGTTTGCTCTAAAAACTTTATAACAATTTTCCATGTCTGTTAAATTTAAATTTGTAAGCATATTTGAAAATAGAGTTAAGACTTTATTTCCTAAGCTATGCCAATAAAATAATACTCTTTTTTCTTCAGATCCAACAAACCTCGAGCCAAATACTACATCTGCAAAATCTTTTTTAATTGGCTCCACAAGTCTTTCGTAGTCTGTGGGATCATATTCTAAGTCAGCATCTTGTATTAATATTATGGAACCAGAAGCTTCTTTAATCCCTTGTCTAACAGAATATCCCTTACCATAATTTTTATCATTCAATATTAATTTTGAAATTTTTTGAGATAATTCTTCTTTTAAAATGTCTCTACTTCCATCTGTAGAGTAATCATCAATGACGATTATTTCTTTATCATATAAACTATTTAAATGAATTTTATCAATAATTTTTCTTATTGTTGCAGACTCATTAAAACATGGAACAATTATACTTAATTTCATATTATATATTTAAAACTATTTTATTTATTTAAAAAATAAAACTCCTAATATATATAGTTTATTATACTAAATTATGAAAAAAACACTCATTAATAAGTCAATATATTTTTTTTTTTATTATATTGTTAATTTTTAACCTTAATTATTTAAAAAATAAAAGTGGATTTAATATAGAAATATTAAAGAATGCATTTAATAAAGAATGGATTCCAATTTACTCTATTCACAGATCTGATGTATTAGAAGCTAAAAAAATTTTAATAAAAAATAAAATTTCCAGCTTTAATTTAAGTGATGGTGTAAAAAAAAATGAACTATATGTTTTAAATAGTAGTAATAAGTATTTTTTTTATAGAACTATAACTCATTCTTATCCTATATTATTTAATAATAATTCACATTATACAGTATTTAAATCTAGTGAAGATATTCCAAGCTTTTGTGAAATAATTGATAGTAGTCAATATATAAAATTAGGTAATTGCCAATGATAAAAAATATTAAATTAGAATTTATAGTATTTTTATTATCATTAATGATTGTAATAAATTATGTTACTATGTTCGCCTTTTATAATAATTATTTAGGGAAAATAGTAATTCCATTTTATTTTATAATTTTATTACTTTTTATATTTAAAGACCCAAAAGATTACATTGTTTTTAAAATTTCTATAATAATTATAGGTGTTATATCTCTTGGGACACCAACAACCGAATGGGATGCATGGGCTATATGGTTATTTCATGCAAAAAGAATATTCTTTGAAGAAAATTTTTTTGCAACTTTAGATAGCTACACATTTTTACACAATGATTATCCATTAATTGCTCCAGCCTTTTCCGTGTCCTTAGTACAATTCATAGGTGGTTGGAATGAAATTTTTCCTAAGTTTTCTTTTTTTTTAATTTTTATACCTCCATTGCTTTTTTCATTAAAAATTTTTAACGAAAAATTTAATTTTATTTTTTTAATTATGACTATATTCATTTTAAATGAGTTTATACTCAATGGATACTTAGATGGCCTTATCTCAATTTATTTCACTTTTAGTCTTTATTTTATATACAAAATATTTATTGGAGAAAAAGACAATTTTATTAATTTTCTGACTTTATTTTGTTTTTTAATAATTTTATCTTTATTAAAAAATGAAGGTTTTGTACTAACTCTAATTATTTTAAGTTTTATATTTGTAAATAATATTTTAATTAAAAAAAAATATAATTTTTTTATTAAAAAAAATATTATATTTTTATCAATTTTACCCTATCTTGCATGGAGATTTATTTGTATCAAAAATGGTTTAACGACAGACGTAATTAGTGATGCTGATTTTTCGAGATTTGCAAATTTTAATTATTTTTATGAAACTTTTATAATTATTAGTAATTATTTAATTTTTAATTTGCAGTTTGTGGTTTGTTTAGTAATTTTTATTTTAAGTTTTTATTTAAATAAAAATAAAAAAATTTTGTTTCTTGTTTTATATTGTTCATTTACATATTTAATAATATTATTCTTAATATATTTCACTACTCCACATGATCTGGTATGGCATTTGAAAACTAGTAGTCTTAGAACAATGCTAGTGATAAAATATGTTTTTTGTTTTTTTGCTTTAATTAATTTTTCTAATAAAGAATTAAAATTTTGAACTACAATGGTTGAATAACCATTATCATTTGTTTTCCATCAAATTTTGGTTGTAACTCAACTTTTCCAACATTTTGCATATCTGCTTTTATTTTATCCATCAATTCATTTCCTAGATGGGTATGTTGTAATTCTCTTCCTTTAAATCTAATTGTAAATTTTACTTTGTCTCCTTTAGATATAAACTTTTGTGCATGTTTAATTTTAAAAGTATAATCATGTACCTCAGTTACTGGTCTAAGTTTTATTTCTTTTAGTTCAATTTTCCTCTGTTTTTTTTTTGCTTTATTAGCTTTCTTTTGAGCATCATATTTATATTTTCCCATATCCATAATTTTGCATACAGGGGGATTTGTGTTTGGAGATATTTCTATTAGATCTAATCCCTCATTTTTTGCCATTCTAATTGCTTCATTGGTATTTAAAATTCCAAGATTTTCACCTTCGCTAGAGATAACCTGTATTTCTGGTGCATTAATTCTATTATTAGACTTAGGACCTCTATCTTTTGTCCTTCTTTGAAAATAATTTTGTTTGAAGTCTGCCACTTAATTAGAAGGTGCTTTGCTTAAAGCAGAATATTTGTTTATAAATTTTTTCAATTCAATATTTTCTTGTTTATCAGTATTCAACTTTCTAATAGTTACTGTATTAGAGTCAACTTCTTTTTTACCACAAATTATTAGAAGTGGTATTTTTTTTAAGGAATGTTCTCTTATTTTATAGTTTAAGTTATGATTTTTTAAATCTACTTCACTACTTATACCTGATTTTTTTAATTTCTCATTTACCTCGGAAGCGTAATTGTCAAAATCATTTGAAACTGGAATAACTATTGTTTGAAGAGGTGAAATCCAAAAAGGAAGTTTGCCAGCATAATTTTCTATTAAAATTCCAATAAATCTCTCTAAAGATCCAAATAAAGCTCGATGTAACATTACTGGAACTTTTTTTGAACCATCTTTGTCTACATAAGAGGCGCCTAATCTAGCAGGAAGATTTAAATCAACCTGTAGTGTACCACATTGCCAATCTCTTCCGATTGCATCTCTTAAAACAAATTCTATTTTTGGTCCGTAAAATGCACCTTCTCCTTTATTTATTGAATATTCTAATTTTGATGCTTTTATTGCTTCCAATAAAGCTGCCTCTGCTTTATCCCAAATGTGATCTTCTCCTACTCTTAAATCAGGTCTATCAGAATATTTTAAAATAACATTTTCAAATCCAAGATCTTTGTAAATATTTAAAATCAAATTTGTTACGGATAAACATTCACTTGTAATTTGATTTTCTGTACAAAATATGTGCGCATCATCTTGAGTAAATGCTCGTACTCTTAGAAGTCCATGTAAAGCCCCAGAAGGTTCATATCTATGAACCTTACCAAATTCAGACATTTTTAAAGGAAGATCTCTATAACTTTTTAGACCTTGATTAAATACTTGTACACATCCTGGGCAGTTCATTGGCTTTATAGCAAATACTTTTTCATCTGGAGTTGTAGATGTATACATGTTGGCTCCAAATTTTTCCCAGTGTCCTGACTTTTCCCATAACGACCTGTCCAAAATTTCTGGTGTATTTATTTCTTTATAACCAGCTTGATTTTGCTTGTCTCTCATATAATAAATAAGTTTTTGAAAAAGATTCCAGCCTTTTTCGTGCCAGAATACTGAACCAGGACTTTCTTCTCTAAAATGAAATAAATCCATTTCTTTGCCTAATTTTCTATGATCTCTTTTTTCTGCTTCTTCTAGTCTGTTTAAATATTCATCTAATTCTTTTTTAGATGGCCAAGATGTTCCATAAATTCTTTGTAACATTTCATTATTTGAATCTCCTCTCCAGTACGCACCTGATACCTTCGTAAGTTTAAAGAATTTTCCAATTTTTCCTGTTGATGACAAATGTGGCCCCCTACACAAGTCATGCCATTTGCCATGAAAATAAACAGAAACTTCCTCCTCTTTAGGAATATCATTAATAATTTCAGATTTATACTTTTCACCTATTTTTTTAAAGTGCTCAATTGCTTTTTTTCTATTCCAAACTTCTCTATGAGTTGGTTCATTTCTATCAACAATATCCATCATTTTTTGTTCGATTTTTTTTAGATCATTTTCTGTAAAAGGTTCTTTTCTAGCAAAGTCATAATAAAAACCGTTATCTATAACTGGTCCAATAGTTACTTGTGTGCCTGGAAATAATTCTTGTACAGCCATAGCTAGTATATGAGCTGTATCATGCCTAATGGTTTCTAAACCTTCTTTATCTTTTGAAGTAAAAATTTTTACAGTTGAGTCTTTTTCTACTTGAAAATTTAAATCTCTTAAATTTCCATCTACACTCATTATAAGTGCATTTTTTAAAAGAGATTTACTTATTTTCTGTGCTATCTCTAGACCAGTAACACTATTTTTAAAATTTAATTTATTCCCGTCCGGTAAAGTTATATTTGGCATTATTTAAATAATTTTTTATATTCTGAATAAGTAGAAAAACACATTTTTTCAACAGTAAATTTAGATATAACATTTTTTCTGGCTTCTGTTCCTATTCCATTTAAGGTTACATCGCTTAAATTTAGAATTTCAGCAATTTTTTCACTTAATTTTCCAGAATTTCCTGACTCAAATAAAAAACCAGTTCTTTCATTTATAATTGTCTCTTTTGATCCTCCAATATTACTTGCAATTATCGGTTTTTCCATTGACTGAGCCTCAACTGATATTCTTCCAAAAGCCTCAGGTTCAGTTGATGCAGATACAACTATATTAGAAATTTTATATGCTATTGGCATTAATTTTAAATTATCAACAAATAATACATCATTAACTAATCTATGTTGATCAACCAATCGAATCAATTTCTTTTTGTAAACATTTCTTCCTTGTTCGCTTCCTAATATAACTGCTAAAAATTCTTTATCCGAATGATTTTTTTTTAACTTTGATAAAGCTTCAATAAACATTTCTTGTCCTTTCCAATAGGTCAGTCGACCTGGAAGAAGGATAATCTTTCTATTATCTTTTATATTCCATTTTTTTTTGAGTAATATTTCATCTGTTTCTTTTATTTTTTTAGCATTAAAATAATCAGTATTAATTCCTCTATATATAACTAAAAATTTTTTATTAGATTTTAGATAATTTGAATAATTGTCTTTTATGTGAGAAAAAATAAAATTTGATCCTGCTATAATTAAATCTGATTTAACCATTACAGAATTATAAAACTTTTTTAATGAAGTTTTAAAATTATATGTACCGTGAAATGTAGTTACAAATTTTCTACCTGTTAGTTTAGTAGCAATCAGACATGACCAAGCAGGCGCTCTACTTCTTGCATGAACAATGTTAATGTTTAAAAAGATAATTAAAAAAACTAAAATAATTGAATTTAATAATATCAATATTGGATTTTTACTCTGTACTGGTAATCTGATTAATTTTACTTTTTTTTTATTAATGAACTTAGACAACTCACCACCGCTAGTAACAATGTATGAAGAACAATTGTTTTCATGCAAATAATGTGCTAAATCATAACAGCCTGTTTCGGCTCCACCATAACCTAGCCTAGGTATAACTTGTAAAACTTTTAATTTAGATGACATTTGATAGAATTATATATTAAGAAATAACTCTAATAAACTTTAATGAATAAATTTAAGTTCTTAAAATTATCAAAAACTAAAAAAATAAGATATTTAACTAATAATTTTAGCAAAAAACCTTACATAATATTTTTGCATGGCTTCATGTCGGATCTAGAGGGTGCAAAGCCTAAGGCTTTAATGAAATATTGTAATAAAAAGAAAATTGGTTTTCTCTCATTAGAATATTCGGGCCATGGCAAATCTACGGGGAAGTTTACTACGGGAAATATTAGTAAATGGAGTCGTGAAACAAAAATAATAATAAAAAAAATTGTAAAGAAAAAAAACTTTATTTTAGTTGGATCAAGTATGGGCTCTTGGATTTCTTTGAATCAATTTAAATATTTTAGAGATCAAATAAAGGGTCTTTTAGGAATAGGTTCTGCACCTGATTTTTTAGAAAAAATAATATGGAATAAATTTACTAAAAAAATTAAAAAAAAGTTAGTGAAGGAAGGTATTTATTTTTTAAAACATGGAAATTATGAATATCCTATTACTTATCAACTTATTAAAGATGGTCGAAAAAACAAAATATTAAATAAAAAAATTTTAAATAAAATTAGTGTAACTATGATACATGGAAGTAAAGACGAGTCTGTGCCTGTAATTTTCTCTAGAAAAACATTGAATATATTTAAAAATGGTTTTAAAAAATTAATAATTATAAAAAAAGGAGATCACAGTCTCTCTTCAAAAAAGAATCTTAAAAAAATTATTTTAGAATTAAATAATATAGTGTTAAATATAAATTAAATTGCAATATTAATTCCATCTTTTAATGTTATTGGATTCTTAAGTTTATCTAACATCTCTTTCGGACATATCTGGTAAAAATAATTTTTTTGACTATCATAGTTTTTAAGAATTTTCTCAGCAACTTTTGAGTTGGTTTCTTCAAAATGTTTTTTAACTAGATTTTTTAAAAAATTTTTCCAGTAGTCTGTTTCAACTCGTTGCCATACAACTGTTTCTGGATTAATTTTATTTTCTAATTCATCTTTGTCATCATAAATAAATGCCATACCACCGGTCATTCCTGCTGCAAAGTTATCACCTATATCTCCTAAAATGACAACATTTCCTCCTGTCATATATTCACAACCATTTGAATCACATCCCTCAATTACCGAAGTAGCTCCAGAATTTCTAACTGCAAATCTTTCTCCAGCTTGACCAGACGCAAATAAAAAACCCGAGGTAGCACCATATAAAACTGTATTACCAATTATTGTATTTTGGTTTGATATTAATTTACTTTCATCCTGTAGACTTATTGAAATTGTTGCGCCTGACAATCCTTTTCCAACATAATCATTAGCATCACCTTTAAGATTTAATTTTAAACCTTTTATTCCAAAAGCTCCAAAAGATTGTCCAGCAGATCCACTAAAATTAATTATAATTGAGTTTTCTGTAAGTTTATCATCACCAAATTTTTTATATAAATTATATGAAATTCTTGTACCTACTGCTCTATTGGTATTTTGAATTTTAAAAGTTTTTTTAATTGGATCTTTTTTATCAATTAAAGCTTCTATCTCTGGCCAGATCTTTTGATCAATAGTGTCCGGAACCTGTGCAATAGAAATATTTTCACAATATCTTTTATTATCTCCAGGATCAGCCTGAACAAATAGTGGGTTCAAATCTAGATCATCTAAATTTGATGATCCTTTACTAACTTGTTTTAAAAGATCAGTTCTACCTATTATTTCTTCTAAATTTTTAAATCCAAGATCAGCCAGGATTTCTCTTACTTCTTGTGCAATAAATGTAAAAAGGTTAACAACTTTATCTGCAGTCCCACTAAATTTCTTTCTTAGTTCTTCATCTTGTGTACAAATTCCTACTGGACAAGTGTTTGAATGACATTGTCTAACCATTATGCAACCCATTGCAACTAAAGCTGTAGTGGCAATACCAAATTCTTCGGCTCCCATCATAGCTGCTATAACAACATCTCTTCCAGTTTTTATACCACCATCAGTTCTTAATGTTACTGAATGTCTTAAATTATTTAAAGTTAAAACCTGATTTGCTTCAGTTAGACCCATCTCCCAAGGTACACCTACGTATTTAACACTTGTTTGAGGTGTTGCACCAGTTCCTCCATTGTGTCCTGAAATTAAAATAATATCAGCTTTAGCTTTAGCAACTCCAGCAGCAATCGTACCAACTCCTGAGGAAGCTACCAATTTGACTCCAACTCTAGCTTTTGGATTTATTTGTTTTAAATCATAAATTAGTTGAGCCAAATCCTCGATGGAATAAATGTCATGATGTGGAGGTGGAGATATTAAAGTGACTCCTGGGGTTGAATGCCTTAGTCTTGCTATTTCGCTGGTAACTTTAAATCCAGGTAACTGTCCACCTTCTCCAGGTTTAGCTCCTTGGGCAATTTTAATTTCTATTTCATTACAATTGTTTAAATAATTTATTGTTACTCCAAATCTTGCTGATGCAATTTGTTTAACTCTTGAATTTGCTGAGTCTCCATTCTCTAAAGTTTTAAACCTTTTTTTATCTTCACCTCCTTCTCCACTACATGAAGCGCCTTTTATTCTATTCATTGCGATTGCTAAGGTTTCATGAGCTTCTTTAGAAAGTGCTCCATGAGACATGCTCCCACTTCCAAATCTTTTTAAAATTTTTTCAACAGATTCAACTTCATTAATATCTAAAGACGATTTTAAATATCTTTTTCTAAAATCAATTAAATCTCTCAAATTTATTGGTGGTAAATCATAAATATTTTTTGCATATCTTTTATATAAATCATATGAGTTTTGTGTAACTGCAGTTTGGAGAAGATGAATTAGTTTTCCTTGATACTGATGTGTTTCACCATTTTTTCTGAACTTATAAAGACCGCCAATAGGCAAAATATTTGATTTATTTTTAAAGGCATCTTGGTGATTTTTTTTTATTTTTTTTTCTATTCCAGTTAATCCTATTCCAGAGATTTTCGACAAAACTCCAGGGAAATATTCATTTACGATGGTTCTGCTAAGTCCTACTGTTTCAAAATTGCATCCTCCTCTGTATGAACTAATTACAGAAATACCCATTTTTGACATTATCTTTAAAAGTCCAAAATTTACAGATTTTACAAATTTTTTAACACATTCATCAAAAGTAAAATTTGGAAAAAGTTTTTTACCATATCTTTGGTATATGCTGTCCAGAGCTAGATAAGGATTAACTGTCGTAGCTCCAACACCAATTAAAGTTGCAAATGAATGAGTGTCTAAAGCCTCACCTGTTTGAACATTTATTGACACATATCCTCTTAGCTTTGAGTTGATTAAATGCGTATTTATTGCTCCAATACATAAAAGCATAGGTATTGGCAGTTTATTTTTAGATATATTTTTGTCTGACAAAACTATTTGTGTAATACCTTGTCGTACTGCAATTTCAGAATCTTTTGTTATTCTCTTGATTACACTTTCTAAATTTTCATCATGTGAAAAAGTGCAATCTATAAATTTATGATTATCACCAAAATAAGACAAAAAATTATCAAATTGTGAATTAGATAAAATCGGGCTTTCTAAAACATAGATATTTTTTTCAGTCAAATTACTAAAATCTAAAATATTTCCAAGATTTCCAAAACGAGTTTTTAAACTCATAACTTTATTTTCTCTCAAAGAGTCTATGGGAGGGTTGGTAACCTGGCTAAAATTTTGTCTAAAATAATGGTATAGTGGTCTGTACATATCGGACAAAACTGCTAATGGTGTATCGTCTCCCATAGAGCCTGTTGCTTCTTTCTCATCTTCTACCATCGGATGAAGAATTAACTCTAGATCTTCTAAACTATAACCAAAACAATGCTGTCTTTGTCTTAATTCATCTCCTTCAAAAATATTTTTTTCATTTTTTATTTGAAACTTTTTATCAAGATCAATTATTTGATTATTATAATCTTTATATTCTTTGGCTAGGGAATTTTTAATTTGACTATTATTATAGATTTTTCCAGTTTCTATTCTCACACCTAATATATCTCCTGGACCTAGTCTACCTTTTGAAATAATTTCTTTCTCATTAAATTCTATCATTCCTGACTCTGAACCAGCAAAAAGTAATTTGTCATTTGTTATAGAATATCTAAGTGGTCTTAAACCATTTCTATCATTTGCCACAATAGCCCACTCATTGTCCGTGGCTGCGATCGCTGCAGGACCATCCCATGGCTCCATAGTACTATTTAAAAAATTAAATAATTGTCTTTGATCTCTAGATAAGATTTTGCTTTTTTTAGACCAAGCGTCTGGTATCAACATTAATTTAGCTAAAGGAGCAGACTGTCCTGAAATATTTAATAGTTCAAATACATTATCTAAAGATGCCGAATCTGAGCTTCCTGAGGGTATAACAGGTTTTAGATTTTCCATATCTTCAAATATTGGACTAAACATTTCTTGTTCATGAACTTTCATCCAATTTATATTTCCTTTTAAAGTGTTGATTTCTCCATTATGTGCCAAAGCTCTAAAAGGTTGAGCTAAGTCCCAGCTAGGTGCTGTATTAGTTGAAAAACGCTGGTGAAAAATTACAAACCTAGATACAAATCTTTCATCGTTAAGGTCTGGATAAAAATCTGAAAGAGCTTCAGCCAAGAACATTCCCTTATAAATTATTGATTTTGAGCTGAAAGAACAAATATAAAAACTGTTTAAATTATTTAATAAGGCCTCTTTCTCAATTTTTCTTCTTGCCTCATACAATTTTATTTCCAACTTTTTTCCTGTAACTAAATTATCATTATATTTAAATAAAACCTGTGTAATTTCGGGTCTTGTTAGTTCAGCTTTTTCACCTAATACTTTTGGATTGACAGGAACTTGTCTCCACCCATAGATAATAAAATTATTTTTTGTAAGAATGCTCTCTACAATAGTTCTACATTGTTCCTGAGCAGAATAATTATTTCTAGGTAGAAATATCATACCTACGCAAACTTCAGAACTATCGTGCTTGTGGCCTGTATTTTCAATCTTTTCTATAAAAAAGTCTTGTGGTATTTCAACATGAATGCCTGCTCCATCTCCAGTTTTGCCATCAGCATCAACGGCTCCCCTATGCCAAACTGCTTTCAATGCCTCAATTCCATACTCAACTACTTTTCTAGATTTCTTTCCTTCTGTCGAAACAACTAATCCGACTCCACAAGCATCATGTTCTTGGGACTCCGAATAAATACTATTTCTTTTAAGTAAATTTAAGTTTTTTTTTCTTATATTTTTCATGCTACCTTTTTATTTTTTTCTTCAATGTTATTTAAATATTTTTGGATAGATATAGCTGCATCCCTACCATCTTTAATTGCCCAAACAACTAAAGATGCTCCACGTATTATGTCTCCTGCAGCAAATATCCCAGGTAAATTTGTTTCCATTGTATCGAAATCAGCTTTTATAGTTCCCCACTTGCTTACTTTTAATTTTTCTTCATTAAATAATTGCGGTAAATCTTCTGGATCAAAACCAAGAGCTTTAATTACAATATCTGCTTTTATGTTAAATTCTGAGTTGTTCTCAATAATTGGCTTTCTTCGACCACTATCGTCAGGATCGCCTAGTCTTATTTTATCTACAAAAATACTTTCAACTTTATTTTTTCCTATAAACTTTTTCGGACTTGATAGCCAAACAAATTCTACTCCTTCTTCTTCTGCATTTAGTACTTCTCTAGCAGAACCAGGCATGTTTTCTTTATCTCTTCGGTATAAACATTTTACTGATTTTGCATTTTGTCTAACTGAAGTACGAACACAATCCATTGCAGTGTCGCCTCCTCCAATTACAACAACATTTTTACCTTCAGCATTCAGAGATCCATCTTCAAATTTTTTAACTTTTTCACCCAGACCCTTTTTATTAGATGCAGTTAAAAATTCTAAGGCAGGAAAAATATTTTCTAAATTACTACCTTCGATTTCTATTTCCCTTGGTTTATAAACTCCAGTAGATATTAATATTGCATCATGTTTTTTTTTTAAATCATTTAATGATGAGTCTTTTCCTACTTCAAAGTTTTGAACAAAATTTATACCACTATCTTTTAAAAGTTTAGTTCTTCTTTCAACTACAAATTTTTCTAACTTAAAGTTTGGAATACCATAAATCAGAAGGCCACCTGGTCTATCATATCTATCATATATTGTTATTTTATATCCTTCTTTTCTAAGTTGTTCTGCACATGCTAGACCCGCAGGTCCTGCTCCAATAATTCCAACAGATTGGTTTTTTTCTTCAGAAATTTTTATCGGATTAATCCATTTATTTTCCCATGCATTTTCTGTTATATACTTTTCAACTGATCCAATTGTAACTGTTCCATGTCCTGACTGCTCTATTACACAATTACCTTCACACAGCCTATCTTGGGGACAAATTCTCCCACAAATTTCTGGCATGTTATTTGTGCTTTGAGCTAAATCATATGCCTCTTTAAGTCTTCCTTCTGCTGTCAACTTAAGCCAGTCGGGTATATTATTACTTAAAGGGCAATGAACTTGACAAAATGGAACTCCACATTGAGAACATCTACTAGATTGTTCTTTAGCCTTTTCGTTAATAAATTCTTTATAAATTTCTTTAAAGTCCTCTTTTCTTTCAAGGACCTCTCTTTTAGGTGGAGTTTGTTGACCTATTTTTACAAATTTAAGCATTTTATCTGTCATTTTAGACTCAAGATATACTATAAAAACCAGGTTTAAATGAGAAAATAGGTAACACATGCTTACCTTTTTTTCGATTAAAAGTTAGAAAAATCAACTTATTTAATTTTTTTGCATGCCTGTTATGCAATCAAGTAATTGCTTTATTTTAATTATATTTAGTTTACGAACAAAAAATCTTAATGATTTTCGATTATTTTTACATTTTAATCTTATCTCTAATTCAAGGAATAACAGAATTTATTCCTGTGAGTTCATCGTCTCATCTAATAATATTTTCAAATTTATCAAATTTTAATTTCAAAAGTTTAGAAATAGATGTAGGTCTGCATTTAGGTTCACTACTTGCAATTTTATTCTATTTTAGAAAAGATTTAATAAATATAATTAAAAATAAAAACTTAGCATATTTGATAATTTTTGGTTCTTTGCCTTTAATAATAGCTGGTTACTTTTTATATTATACAGGTTTAATTGACTATGTAAGAAATTTAGAAATAATCGCCTGGACTACATTGGTCTTTGGAATTATTTTATATGTTTCTGATAAATTCAATATCAAAAAAAAAATTAAAGATGATCTTAATATTAAAAATATTTTATTTATTGGTTTTTTGCAAGTTCTTGCATTAATTCCAGGTGTAAGTAGATCGGGTATAACTATAACAGCAGGTAGGTTTATGAACTTTGATAGAGTTGAGTCATCTAAAATTTCTTTTTACCTATCTATACCAGCACTTGCTGGAGCCAGTTTTTTAGGATTAAAAGATATTTATCAAACTGAATTTTATTTTAATAATTTAATTATTTTTTCAATAATTTTTTCTTTTGTTTTTTCATATCTAACGATAAAATTTTTTTTAACTTATGTAAAAAAATATAGTTTAAATTTATTTGTTTATTATAGATTGTTAATATCTTTTATACTTTTCATAATTATTTATAGTTAATTTTTTTAATCTCAGGCATAATTTGTGAAATAATAACACCAATTAAAATAAAAAAACATCCTAGTATATTATTTAAATTAAGAATTTGATTTAGTAAAAACCAAGCTGCGATCGTAGCAAATACACCTTCTAAAGAATAAATGATAGCAGCTGGAGCAGGTTTTATATTCTTTTGAGCATAAATCTGTAAAACAAATGCAAAACCACCCGAAAGAATTCCTGCATACAAGATTTCATACTTTTCCATAATAATTTTTTCTATGACAAAAGTTTCAAAATTCAAACCTATTATTGCTGAAAGAAAAGAAACTATAAAAGTTTGAACTAAGCCTACGGTAATTGGTAAGTCGAACTTATTTACCAATTCTCCAACGAAAATAATATGTAAGCTCCAAAATAATGCACCTACAACCACTAGAAAATCTCCTTTTCTTACGGAAGCATCATAAAAATTGGTTAACAAATATCCACCAATTACACAAAGAATTACTGATGGCCAAACACTCCAATGAACCTTTTTTTTAAAAATTATAAAAACAATTAATGGTACCATTGGTACATAAAATATTGTAAAAAAAGCTGCATTGGCTACATCTGTGTAAAGTAAAGCTACTTGTTGTAAAGCAGTACCAAAAAATAAAAAAATACCAATTGATATTGACAAATAAAGAAACAACTTTCTATTTTTATTAAATTCAGTAACAAATTTTTTTTTTTCTATTACTAAAAAAAATGGTAATAAAACTAAAAAACCAACAAAAAACCTAACACTGTTAAAAGTATATGGTCCAATTTCGTCCATTCCGCTATCTTGTGCAATGAAAGTAGTTCCCCAAATTAAAGTGCAGATAAATGCACTGAGAAGAGATAATTGCCTAGACATACTTAATTAAATTGACAAATTGTATGCAAAATTTTCTCCTAAATTTTCTCTGAGCTCGTTACAAAATCTTGCTGCCTCAGCTCCATCTATTATTCTATGATCATAAGAAAGAGAAATTGGCAAAATTATCCTTGTATGAAAATTATTTTTATAAAAAACTTGTTTTTTTTGTGATTTACTAATACCTAAAATAGCGACCTCAGGGTAATTTATTATGGGTGTAAAAAATGATCCACCAATTCCTCCCAGACTTGAGATTGTCATTGATCCTCCGTAAAATTCTTTTTTTTCAATTTTAAGCTTTCTACATTTTTCACTTACATCTAGCAATTCTTTTCCAAGAATTTTGATGTTTTTATTATTTACATCTCTAATCTTAGGCACCATTAATCCATGTTTAGTATCAACCGCAATTCCTATATGGTAATATTTTTTATAAACTACTTTGCCATTTTCAATATCTTCAACTGATGAATTAAAAAAAGGAAATTTTTTTAAACAATTCACTAATGCTTTCATAATGAATACTAAAGGAGTGATTTTTATTTTCTTACCTGTAAAGTTGTCTGTTAAGGAATTTCTAAAATTTTCTAACTCTGATATATCAATTTCATCATGATGGGTAACATGAGGTATAGTATTCCAAGATTTTTGAAGGTGTGGAGCAGCTAACTTTTTTACTCTAGGAATATCTTTTATCTCTATCTCTCCAAATTCTGAATGTTCAAATTCTTTTTTTTCTAAAGTTGACTTTTTTTTATTTTGGAGTTGTTGATTTATAAATTTTTTTACATCTTCTTCTGTTATTCTTCCTTTTCTTTCTGATCCTTCTAAATTATAGATATTTGCCCCTAACTCTCTAGCAAACTTTCGCACTTTTGGTGTAGTAAAAATTTTTTTATTTTCAGTCATTAAAGTTTTGTTGGTATTGGTTTTTCAGGATCAATATTATATTTTTTCATTGCTTCTTTAGCAAACTTTGAAGGTATCAATTGTTCTTTTGCTAAAACACTTAAGGAAAAAGTTACAATGTGTTCTTTATTTACCTCAAAAAATTTTCTTAAATTTTTTCTTGTATCACTTCTTCCATACCCATCAGTTCCAAGAGAATAAAAACTTTTTTCTAAATAAGGTCTAATTTGATCAGAATTTAACCTCATATAATCTGAGGCAGCGAGTATAGGACCTTCTTTAGTTCCAAGACATTCTTCTAGATAACTTTTCTTTAGTTTTTTATCAGGATTAAGCAAATTATGTCTCTCAACTTCAATAGCTTCTTTTCTTAATTCACTATAACTTGTAACGCTCCAAACATTACTATCAATCTTATAATCTTTTTCTAAAATTTCAGCAGCTGCAATAACTTCTCTTAAAATAGCTCCGGAACCTAATAACTGGATTTTTGTTCCTTTGTTTTTGTTAAATGTTTTAAATTCATACATTCCTTTTAATATTCCAGTCTCAACTGATTTATCTTTTGGCATTTCTGGATGTGCATAATTTTCATTCATGGTCGTCAAATAATAAAATATATTTTCTTGTTTTTCATGCATTCTTCTTAGACCTTCTCTAAATATAGTTGCTAATTCGTATCCAAAAGTAGGATCGTATGATTTACAGTTTGGTATTACCGAGGAAATTATATGACTATGTCCGTCTGCATGTTGTAATCCTTCACCAGCAAGCGTAGTTCTTCCAGAAGTAGCTCCAATAAGAAAACCTCTTGTTTGCGCATCACCTGCTGCCCATGCAAAATCTCCAATTCTTTGAAAACCAAACATTGAATAAAATAGATAAATTGGAATCATTTCTAAATCATGATTTGTATAGGAAGTTCCAGCAGCTATCCATGATGACATTGAACCAGCTTCTGTAATGCCTTCTTCTAACACTTGTCCCTTGATATCTTCTCTGTAAGAACTTAACTGTTCAGAATCAACGGGTTCGTATTTTTGACCTTCGTGAGCATAAATTCCAATTTTTTGGAAAAAACCTTCCATTCCAAACGTTCTAGCTTCATCAGGAATAATAGGAACTAATCGAGCAGCAAGATTTTTATCTCTAAGCAAATTTGTTAACATTCTTACTAAAATCATTGTTGTAGACATTTCTTTTGTACCAGTTGACTCTTTCATTGAGCTAAATATATCCATAGGAGGAGCTTTAATAGGTTTTGCATAAGAAGATCTTTCTGGCAAATAACCTCCGAGCTTTAATCTACAATCTTGTAAATACTTTATTTCTGGAGAATTTTCTGGAGGTTTATAATATTCAATATTTTTAACTTGCTTATCAGTTAAAGGCACATCAAATCTATCTCTATAATATAGTAAATCTTCTTCATCTAATTTTTTTTGTTGGTGGGTTGTATTCATACTTTCTCCAGATTTTCCCATTCCATACCCTTTGATGGTTTTGGCTAAAATTACCGTTGGAGTTCCTTTATTTTGCATAGCTGAATGATAAGCGGCATAAACTTTATGAGGATCGTGTCCACCTCTATTAAGTTTCCAAATATCTCTATCTGTCATTTGGGAAACTAAATCTAGTAATTCTGGATATTTACCAAAAAATTTTTCTCTAACATATTTTCCTCCTTTTGCTTTAAAAGCCTGATATTCTCCATCTACTGCTTCACCCATACGTTTGATTAGTAAGCCAGTATTATCTTTTGCTAATAGCTGATCCCAATAAGATCCCCATATTACTTTAATTACATTCCAACCAGCTCCTCTAAATATACCTTCTAACTCTTGTATGATTTTTCCGTTTCCTCTCACTGGACCATCTAATCTTTGCAAATTACAGTTAACAACAAAAATTAAATTATCTAATTTTTCTCTAGCTGCTAAACCAATAGCACCCATTGATTCCGGCTCGTCCATTTCACCGTCTCCTAAAAAAACCCAAATTTTTCTTCCTTCATCTTTAAGTAATCCTCTATTTATTAAATATTTTGTAAATCTCGCTTGATAAATTGCCATCATGGCACCTAGTCCCATTGAAACTACAGGAAACTGCCAAAACTTTGGCATTAACCATGGATGAGGATAAGAGGAAAGTCCACCTGGATTAACTTCTTGTCTAAATTTATCTAATTCTTTATTAGTAATTCTACCTTCTAGGAAAGCTCTTGCATACATACCAGGAGCGCTATGGCCTTGAAAATAAACTAAGTCTCCACCAAATTTATTATTTTTAGATCTCCAAAAATGGTTCATTCCAACATCGTATAAAGTAGCTGCTGATGCAAAAGTTCCAATATGACCACCCAGTTCTGGATTCTTTTTATTTGCTCTCACAACCATTGCGGCTGCATTCCATCTTATTAAGGATCTTATTTTACGTTCTAAATTTTGATCCCCAGGTGATTTTACTTCTTCGTTAGGTCCAATTGAATTTATATAAGGTGTATTTCTAGATAATACTAAATCTGACCCTTCTTTGTAAGAGTGTTCGATTAATTTTTTTATTAAAAATTGTGCCCTATGTTTTCCATCTTTATCTAGTACTGCTGAAAGCGACTCCATCCATTCGCTAGTCTCTAATGGATCAATATCGTTATTTCCAATAACCTCAATATTTTTATTAATATCTTTTTTCTCTAAATTTTTATTTATTTTTGTATCATCTTGCTTCAATAAAGTTTTCTCTGCTTCTTTAATTATATTCTCTGTTACAGGTGGTATTTTTTCTTCAATTTTTTCTTTATCTCTTTCAATTGATTGGGAGGTGGATTTTAAAGTTAGAAGTAAATCACCTTTGGATACTTTATCTCCAATTTTTACATTTACATTTTCAACTATTCCTTCAAAGATAGATGGCACCTCAACACTTGATTTGTCGCTTTCTAAAGTAACTATTGAGTCATTCTTTTTAATGCTGTCACCTTTTTTTACCAAAATCTCGATTATTTCTACTTGTTCAAAATCGCCAATATCTGGTACTAATAACTTATTTTCCATTAATTATATTATTTATTTTAGACACAATTATATCTTTTTTTGGTCATCCTTAAATATGAAAATTGTATCATGTTAATTAAAATTATAAAAAAAATTAAGTTATTGAAGAATAACCAAACTTTAGATGCAAAAATTTGGGTACAAAAATTACTTTTAAAAAAAAGTTTAAATTCTCTAAAATATTAGTCCCTTTCAATACACATCGAAATTCCCATTCCTCCTCCAATGCATAAAGTAGCTAAACCTTTTGTTACATTTCTTTTTATCATTTCATGAATTAGTGTCACTACTATTCTAGAGCCAGAAGCACCAATTGGATGGCCTAAAGCTATTGCACCACCATTAACATTAACTTTTTCAATAGGTATTTTTAATTCTTTAATTACTGCTAAACTTTGAGCTGCAAATGCCTCATTAGATTCTACTAAATCTAAATCGTCCACAGTCCAACCAGCCTTTTCTAAAGCTTTTCTAGATGCAGGAATTGGACCTGATCCCATCAACGCTGGATCAACTCCACAAGATGCCCACGACACAACTTTTGCTAAAGGAGGCAATTTTCTCTTTTCAGACTCTTCTCTACTCATTAATAAAACTCCAGCAGAACCATCATTAATACCTGAAGAATTTCCAGCTGTAACAGTTCCATTTTCTTTAAATACAGTTTTAAGTTTTGATAGATTTTCTAATTTAATTCCTGCCCTTGGATGTTCATCTTTAAAAGTTATATCAATCATTTCATCATTAAATTTTTTATTTTTAACTGCTTGTTCAGTTTTTTGTTGAGATAAAAGTGCAAAATCATCTTGCTCTTTTCTTGTTATACTCCATTTGTCTGCAACATTCTCTGCTGTAACTCCCATATGATAATTATTATAAACATCAATAAGTCCATCTTTAAGCATCATCTCCTCAGTTGAATTGGTCATGCTCTCTTGACCTCCGGCTATAATTATTTTTGAATCTCCAGATAATATTGATTGATAGGCTGCAACAATTGATCTTAATCCTGATCCACAAACTTGATTAATTACATATGCAGTTTTTTCTTTTGGTATACCTGCTTTCATCGCTGCTTGCCGAGCGGGATTCTGGCCTGTACTTCCAGTTAGTACTTGACCCATAATAATTTCGTCTACATCATTTCCCTCTATTTTAGAGTGATTTAATATTTTTTTTATGACTGCTTCTCCTAAATCATGAGCTTGACTTTTGCTCCACATACCTTTGTATTTACCAATAGCAGTTCGCAAAGCTGTTGTGAAAACAATATCTGAAGTTTTTTTTGTCATACAAATACAATAGTTGCTAAATTAGAAAATTACATTAAAAAATGTATGTGATATAATAATAGCAGTGTTGCGCCTGTAGCTCAATTGGATAGAGCGCTTGGCTACGGACCAGGAGGTTCTGGGTTCAACTCCTAGCAGGCGCG
>MDTG01036991.1_pt1 | contig 21489 bp, 20 predicted proteins | sample 811421 | NCBI WGS metagenome assembly MDTG01 (sample SAMN05326645, study PRJNA326480) | marine metagenome | isolation source: seawater | place: Pacific Ocean: South East | collected 2011 | reverse complement strand
CATATTAAAAAAGATTTTTAAATCTTTAAACTGGGGTGGTGCATTTATAATGTTTGAAAAAATCAGAGGTAATGATGCTAGATTTGATAATATTTTGAATTCTTTGTATCTTGAATTTAAAGAAGATAATGGATTATCTTCTGAAGATATTCTTGTAAAATCAAAATCACTAAGAGGTGTACTTGAGCCGTTTAGTGATAATGGAAATTTAGGTTTAATTAGAAGGGCGGGATTTAAAGATATTCAGACGATAATGCAATCAATATGTTTTAAGGGATATCTTTGTATAAAATAATGCATAATTTCAAAATTCCAAAACCTACAAATTACGAAAAGTTTTTCAAAAACCAGGGATTAAAATGGATAGTGGATATTTCAAAAAAAAAACTAAATTTAAAAGATGATAGAAGAGGTAAAGACCCACATTTGCCTGATTTAGAGGATTTATATTTCTTATATCAACTAATTGTTTTAAATAACCGAACAACTATTTTAGAATATGGATGTGGGTGGAGCACACTAATAATGCATATTGCGTTACTTAAAAACGCCAAAAGGTTTAACAATAAAGCTTTTACAAGATGTGGGAATCCCTACGAATTAATCTCAGTAGATGCATCAAGAAAATTTATAAATATTGCAAAAAATAGAATCGAGAAATATTCAAAAAAATTAAATAAAATAAAATTTAATTTTTCAGAAATTAAAATGACTAAATTCAATGGCAGATACTGCACAGAGTACAAAAAACATCCATTTTTAAATCCTGATTTTATTTATATAGACGCTCCCCATCAGTGGTCGGTTTCAGGTAAAATTGAAAATTTTTCAACTGCTCATTTCTCGATGATGCCTATGATGTGTGATGTCTTAAAATTTGAGCATTTTTTGACCCCAGGGACAATAATTGTTTTTGATGGACGAACAGCTAATGCTAGATTTATTAAATCTAATTTTCAAAGAAATTGGAAGTATATTCACTCAAAAAAAAATGATCAACATTATTTCTATCTAAATGAAAAACCTCTTGGCAAATGGAATGAGGAACAATTAAAATTTTATAATAAAAAAAGTGGAAAATAAAAACTATTATAATTTTTTAATCGAAATTGAAAAAAAAATTTTAAAAAATTTTAAGAAGCATAATAATCTAAAATTCTCTAACAAAAAAAATTTTCAGGTAGACCCTGTTACAAAAATTGATTTAGAGACTGAAAAAATTATACGAAATGAAATTAAAAAAAAATTCCCGAATACTTCTATAATAGGCGAGGAGTATAATAATGAAATATCAAAATCAGATTATGTATGGTTTATTGATCCTATAGATGGCACTAAAAGTTTGATCATGGGATTACCTACGTGGTCAGTTTTGATCTCATTATTTAAAGGAAACAAAAACATTTTTAGCTATGCTTATTTTCCAATTTTAAATGAAAGATTTTTTGCAAATAAAAAAGAAACTTTTAAATATGTAAAAAATAAAAAAAATAAGATTATCTGCAACTCAAAAGTTAAATTAAAAGATGTAAAACTTACAATAAATACATTGCATTCATTAAAAAATAAAAAAGTTAATAATTTTATAAGAAAATATAAAGGTTTTTTTAAAGTTACAGGTGTAGACGCTTATAATTTTTGCTCAATAGCTAGCGGAAAATATGATGTTCTAATAGAATCTGGTTTAAAGATAGTGGATATTATGCCTATTTTAGGAATTGTTGAAAATTCAGGAGCAATAATAACTGATTGGAGAGGTGGAAAAAACTTTAATGATGGAAACGTATTGGTTTCAACTAATCAGAAAATTCATGACTTTTTCTTAAAAATATTAAAAAATTAGTTTTTAATTATCACCGATCCTTTTTTTTCAATCAAGAAATCAATATGATTAATTTTTAAAAATTTCAATTTTTTAATGAATTCTTTTTTTTTTTCTACAACAACCAAAAAAAAGCCTCCTCCACCAGCTCCAATCAACTTACAACCACAAATCCTTAAATCCTTCATTAAAATTGAATATAACTTTTCTATTTTTTCATTAGTTATTTTATTTGATAAATTTTTCTTTATTAGCCAATGTTTTTCAAAAAACTTTCCAAGTTCTTTAAATTTCCCGGAAGAAAAATATTTTTTTATAGGAACATTTAAATCCTTAATTTCATCATAATGTTTATATTTAGAAACATTTTTTTTTTGAGAATCAATAATTGATTTTGATTGTCTTTTAACTTTAGAATAAACTAACAACAGGTGGTTTTTTATTAAATTTTCAATTTTTTTATTAATTAAAATTTTTGATATTTTTATCTTTTCTTTTTTTGAAATCGTTACTCTTAGATAGCCTCCTGTCTGACTTGCTATTTGATCTTGCCAGCCACCGCTGATTTTACAGATTTTTCTCTCTATATTATAAGCATCTTTAATAATCTGTAAGTCACTTCTCTTGAGTCCTTTTAAAGTTATTAAACAATTAATTAAACCTACAACCATTGAGCTGGAGGTTCCTAATCCAGTTTGAGTTGGAACTGTTGAAAAAGTGTTAATTTGCAGTTTATCCTTAATTTTATAATATTTTAAAGTTTCTTTAATTAATTCATTTTTTATTTCATCAACTTTATTTGCAAACTGTGTCTCTGTAGTCTGGATTAAGTAATTATTTTCAATATTTCTTTTAATAACTAAAACATAAACATACTGATTAATTGCAACAGAGGAAAAGTCAGCACCTTTTTTTTTATAATAAAAATCTATATCTGTTCCACCGCCTGACAATGGTATCCTATAAGGTGTTTTTGAAATAATCACAAAATTACTTTATAAGTCCAAAATTTAAAATTTGACCTTTTTTGATTTCTTTTGAAGCCCTTTTTCCTAAAATTTTATAATAATCTTTTGGTAATATTCCTTTTTTTGAATATACAAGGGCTGTTTTGATATTGTCAAAATTAAGTTTTTGATTTTTTTTAATCAATTTTCTAGAAACAAACTTTCTGATCAAAACATTATGCAGGGTAGACTCCGACTTTAAAAATTTTTTATCTTCGCTACCAAGACTTAATTTTATCTTTCTTATGGTTTCGACCATATATCTAAAGGTTTTAAATTCTAAAGATGCTGCATGATCGGGCCCTAGCATCTTTTTATTAAGTGTAACATGTTTCTCTATTACTTTCGCCCCAAGTGAGGTTGCACCAGCTGCTCCTATAATTCCTGTGCCGTGACCCGAAAAACCCACCTCCTCCTTAAGAAGTCCTCTTAATTTAGGAATACAATTTAGATTTTTATCTTTTTCATCACTTGGATAAGCTGACGTACAGTGTAAAAAAATATGAGGTGTTTTATATCTCTTAAATATTTTTTGAGTTTTAAGGATTTCATTATAGGTACACATTCCAGTGCTTATAATTGTTGGTTTTTTCTGTTTAGCAACAAATTCACAAAAATGGTAATTGTTTGCATCGATGCTAGCAATTTTAAAATAATCAACTCCAATCTTAAGTAATGATCTTAAACTAGTCTCATCCCAAGGTGTAACGATAAAATCAATTTTAAGCTTCTTGCAATAATTTTTGAGTTTTTTGTATTGATCATCTGTTAACTCAAGCCTTAAATCAGGATAAACCCAGGACCCAAATTTTTTTGATTTATGATGAATATCATTTTCATGCTTACTCAAATACCCTGTTGATTTACCTAATTTACTTAAATCATTGACAAGATCAACTGCATCTCTTTTTTGAAATTTAACCGCATCAGCGCCTGCTTTTTTGGACTCAAAAATTAATTTTTTCGCAAGGTTAAAAATACCATTATGATTTATTCCTATCTCAGCAATGATATATGGATCTTTTCTAAATTTGATTAAGTTCTTTAATTTCATCTTTTATTTTAATAAATCATCAAGTAATTCCGCTACACAATGTAGTATCGACATATGTGCCTCTTGAATATACGCGGTATTATCACTTTTAACATGAATACAAAGATTAGATAATTTTTTTAATGAACCACCCGTTTTTCCAACTAAGGATATTACATACATTTTTTTTTTCAATGCAAGTTTTGCAGCGCTAATCATGTTTATAGATGCGCCAGATTTTACATCTCCACCACCTGTAGAAAGTAAAACCAAAACATCTCCTTTTCTACCATGTGCTTGAACTTGTCTTAAAAAATATGTATCAAATGAAAAATCATTACACCATGCAGTTATAGCTGGAAATGAATTATTTAAAGATATTGCTGATATTGGCTTTCTGTCTCTATCTTTAAATGTACATTGTAACTCTCCAGTAAAATGATCTGCATCAGCACATGAACCACCGTTGCCTGCAACTAAAACTTTATTTTTGTTTCTTGTTTTTGAGATTTTATTTGCAAATAAAATAATTTCTTTTTCAAAATTTTTTAACTCTCTAATTACATCGGAGCTATTTTGAAAATGATTATAAATTTTCTTTACAAGTTTATTATTTGAAATTGACATATTTTAATTAGGAAAGAGCAATTACATATAATTGATTTAATATCAATATTTAAATTAAAGAAATTAACAAATACAATCAATAGCCTCACAATATTTCGAAAATCTTATATACTCGAACGGTAAATCATTTAGCAATTTATCTATTGGATAATTATAATCAGTTTTAATTTCAACGGCGATTTTATTTATTTTACCTTTATTTCTTTTTTTAACTAAAAAACCCTGATATTGAATATCAGTATCTAGAGTTATACGAAATTGATCAGACCCAAAATATTCTCTATAATATTCAATTTTTATAATCTTATCACATAAACCATAATCTTTATCTTTAATAAAATTTGGGTGTTTACTATTAATTAATTTAATATTTTTTTTTGTTTTATATCTGCCTTCTACTGAGCTTAATTTTTCCTCTAAGAAGAAAGTTTTTTTCTTGTCCAAAGGATAATGTCTTATCCTAATTTTTTTTCTTGGAGTAATTCCTTCAATTGACTCGTTGTACATTTGTAAATTTCTATTATCATAATAAACTGAGGAAACAACTCTTCTTGGATATATTTCTATTAAATTATTTTTTGTCAGCCAGGCCCTGAAGGAAGACAAATTTTTATAATTAATTTTTATTTTCAGTTCTGTTCTAAAACTCATACAAAAAAAAATTCATTTTTTTTAATTATACTTCATTATTATTAACAATAATTTTTGAAAAACTGTCTTTCCTAAAGTTTTTGGTAAAATCCCCACACTTAAAATTTTCAACATTAATTAGCCCACCAGAAAATTCTTGTTTTTTTTTATATGATGCTAGGCAAGTTTCAACTTTTTGGATATTAACTTCATTAAGCTGGATGGATGAACCATCCTTACTGGCAATACCAATATTTGAATTTTCAATTAAACTATATGATATTTTTACAGATGAACGTTCTCCAACCGAAATTCCTTTATCTCCACAAAATTTGAAAAGACCTTTACTTATAAAATATTTACCTCCTGAAAAATCAACACAATCGTTTCTAGCATTTTCTATCACAACGTTATCTATTTTTATTTCTGAAAAATCTAAATCTAGACTATCGGAAAATGAATTGTTTGAAGAATAATTTTTGATCACACCATTAGATCTAATAAAATTTACTGTATCTTCACAAATTCCGTTCTTTGTTTTAATATTAATGTTAGAAACCTCTATATCAATAAAAGTTATACATCCCGTTAGATTATTGAAAATAATTTGATTTCCTGTTGATAAGCCTTGAAAATTAATACTCCAATTTGATATTTTTTTTCCTTTAACAATAGCCCTACCATTTGTACCGGTTTGTGAAATAGAAATAATTTTTTTATCAAAATCAATATTTTCAATTTTTACTTGGTCATTAGTGAATAGATTGAAATTTTCTATTTCTCTGTATAATTTAAAGTTTCTAAAGTTTTCAGTATTTATGTTTTTATTTCCATAAAAATGATAAGTGTCATTTTTAAAGTCATTTTTAAGCAATCTAGAATAAATATAGTTATCATGTGATATTTTTTTTTTAGATTTGAATAAATCTTTAACGTTATTTTCTGTAAAGCAATTTTGATCATATTTTTCACAAATTTCTAAGGAGTTGACTGATTTAAAAAATACATGTTTTTGTTTTTGAGGATTTTTTCTATTATTTTTTGGTCTTAAATTTAATTTTTCTTTTTGTATTTTAATATAATCTAGTCTTTCAGATATTAAATTTAGCTTTGAAATAATCTCTTTTCGATTAAGGCTAATTCCATTTCTAATCAACTGATCTTGAAATTTATTAATATCTATATTCTCAATTTCTTTTTTAATTTTTACAGTTGAATTTTTAATTAAATTTACTTCACTTAATCTCTTAGAAAAATAATTATCATTAAGATTTTTATCATTTAAAATTGATGGTTTTCCATCATTATATATAGGCCTAAATACTTTACTGATTGGATCATAATATAGAGCTCTGTTGAAAATACCTAATCCATGTGAAGCGTTTAATGCTATCATTAATGAATTATAAGATAAAAATTCTTCATTATTTTTTAATTGGTTGAAATTAATGTCTATAAGATTGTCTTTTTTGATTTTATATAAATCATGTAATTTAGATAATCCCTCAGAAGATGAATAAAATTTTTCTTTTTGTGATTTAATCCATGAGGCATTTTCTATTTTTAACATTGGGTAATCTTTTGTTTTATTTGAATAAACGTAAATCGGGCCTTCTCTCAATTTATATCTTTCCAAGAATTCTTTGCTCATTTTTTCTTGAAAAATGAATTTTTGTTTCTTTCCATTCAATAAGGTGTTTACATAAAAAGTTTTTGGGACTAAAAAATTTAATTCATTAAGTAATGTAGTAACGAAAATCTCGTTATCATAATATCTTGATTTAGGTAATAATAATTTAAATCTTGTTATATTGTGAATATGTCCATTTAATAATTTAACATCTATACTTGACATAAAGTTTTCTTTAGAAAAGTGAAATTTTGATAACCCTGTTACTCTAATTTCTGCCTCAAAGTCACAAATTTCATTATTTACAAAACTTACATTTACAGCTGAAGGATATTTTTTTTTAAATTTAGGGTTAATAATATCGCTTGAAGAAAATTCTTTATAAATATTTAAAATATTTTCAAACCATTTTCTTGATTTATGAACCTCAATATTCATATTTTTAATATTAACAATATTTTCAGATGAATGATTATAATTATTAAAACATTTATTTTCTTTAGAAGATAAAGTTTCGTTGGAAAAGACTAAGCCAATTTTCAAGACACTTGAAAATAGGAAAACAATTAATAAAAATTTTTTATCAACTTTTAAATTCATATGAAATCAAATCTCCATTTTCTTTAATTTCATCTAATAAATTGGATGCGTCATCTTTATTTTTGAAAGCAAAACTTACGTTGCTTTGGTCTGTGGCTACCTCATAATTGTGATAGATCATATTTGAACTTTTTAAATATTTATCTGATTTACCTTTTATAGAAATATCAACAAGAAAATTTCTCTCACCCTCGTCAAAAGATAAATTTGAAATTATCTGACTTTTGTTAAAACGATTTCTTATAATATTTAAAAAAATAATACAAAAAACACAAAATCCGGTAAGAAAAATACCCCATTTATAAAATACTGAACATGCAATTCCGATTGTAATTAATAAAAAATAAATAGTTAATTCTAAAGAGCTTTTTACTGGGTTCCTAAATCTTACTATAGACAAAGCCCCTACCATTCCAAGTGACAATGCAATATTCCCAGAAATTAATTTTGTAACAACAAATGTTATAGGTGGTAACAGCATACAAGTGAGTGTAAAATGGTAAGTTGCTGCCCATCTTTGATCTGCATATGACAAAGAAAATCTTACAATTGCACCCAATAAACTTGATAATATAATAGTGAATATAGTTTCTGACATATTTGTTTAAAAATTATTGTTTACATTAAATACATCTAATATCAATATTTAATAAATAGATATAAAGTAACTTATACTAATTATTCAAATAATTTTTAAATATGATGGTAATATTTTTTAAACAATCATAAAATAAATGATTATAAGTTTTATAACCCCAATAAGTAACAAAATATCATTTAGTTTTTTTAAGAGACAATTTTTAAAAAAAAAGGAAATTATCAGATACTCTAACTATGAAATTATATTCATTTTTGATGGCAAACCTAGTAAACAAATTTCTTCTTATATAAAAAAAAATGAAAGAAAAAAATTAAAATTTTTTATTTTAAATAGAAATTTTGGACCAGGCATTGCCAGAAATCTTGGAATTAAAAAATCAAAAGCTAAAAAAATAATCTTTTTAGATATTGATGATAATCTAAATTTTTTCGAATTAAATAGTCTTTATAAAACTTGTGTACGCCATAAAGAAAAATTAATAAGTTTTAATTATACTTTAATTAATAAAAAAACTAAATCAAATGTTTTCAAAAAGAATGAAAGCTTCCTTAAGTCAAAAGATAAAATAAAATATCTTTTAAAAAAAAATCTAAATAGAGAAGTCCTATATTATATATTTGATAAAGATTTTTTAATCAAAAATGATCTTTTTTTTAAAAAAGGAGTTTACGAAGATTTATTATTTCTATTTAAATTTTTTACAAAATATAAAAAAAAAGGAATTGTTTACAAAAAAATAATTGGATACAAATATGATAATAAAAAATCTATAACAAATACAATTAATGAAAATTCCATATCAAATAAGATTGCTGCCTGGATTGATATAAATGACTATTTAACAAAATTGGGTTATCCAAAAATAGATATTCAATATAGACTAAGGTCAGAATTTTATGATGCAATTAAGGCCTCAAATAAATTAAAGAATGAATTCAAAAGAAAAAAAATACATAAAAACTTAATTAATATTCTAAGAAAAAAAATAACTAGAAATTTCACTCCAAAAACTATAAAAGATCGATATATTAAAAAAATTCTTAATGAAGTTTAAATCTTGTAAACATATCGAGGATAATCTTTATATTGCTCCTAACGAAATCAGATCTTGTTGCCAAAGATTCTTTTATAAAGGCAAAATAAGGGGTGATGCAAAGTTAGTTGATATTGGTAAGGAAGAAAATATAGAAAATATTAATCTTAAACAAAAAAGGGAGGAGATGCTGGATGATTTACAAAATGATAAAATTGACTCTTGTCTTGGATGTCCTCATGTTTATTTCAAAGAAAAAAAACCAATTGCTAATGATCAAATAAAATTTTTATCAATCGAGCAACATTCAATTTGCAATTTAAGGTGCACATATTGTAGTCCAGTATATTATGGTGGAGTAAAAACACAGTACTCTGTTGTAGATTTTTTTCAAAAAATGGAAAAAAAAGGTAATCTTGAGAGTCTTGATGGCGTAGCATGGGGCGGAGGTGAACCTACTCTAGACAAATCATTTAAAGATATTATGGAAATTATTACAGAGTATCTTGATGGTGATAAGTACCATAAGGTATTTACTAATTCAGTAAGATACAATTCTACAGTTCAAAAATATATTGATAATGAAAAAATTTCAATCACTACAAGTATTGATGCCGGGTCTGAAGAACAATTCAAGAAGATAAGAGGAAGGGATAAGTTTTATAATGTATTTGAAAATTTGGAAAAATATGCTCACAACAAACCTGAGAGAGTCACAATCAAATATATATTTACTGATGAGAATTATAAGCTTAGTGAGCTAGATGCTTTCATAAAGAATTGCAAAGAATACTCTTTAATTGATTGTTGTTTCCAAATTAGTCTTAATTTCAAAAAAGATAAAATACCTTTTAATATTTTAGAATCTATCGTGTATCTTTATGGATCTCTTCTTTCATGTGGTGTAAAAAAAATATTTTTAGATGATCATATAATGTTTCGTCTCACTGCATTAGATGAAAAAACTTATAAAAGTATAAAAAACTTTTGTATAAATAAAAATTTGGACATTCTTTTTGAAAACAATCATTCTGATAAACCTTTGATTATTTTCGGGTGTGGAGAAATAGCAAAAAAAATGATCAATAAATCAAGATACTTGAGAAGTAATAACAATTTTTATCTTGTAGACTCCTCGCCAAATAAAATAGGAGATTTTATGAATGGTAAAAAAATAAATAACCCTGATTTTATCAAAAATAAAGATTATGGTATAATTATTTCTTCTGCCAATACATATAATGAAATTTATACGAATATTAAGAAAATACAAAATACCAGTGAAAATATAATAAATAAATTGGTTCTATAAATTTATTTTAACAACCTTAGGATATTAAATAAACTTTGTTTATCATTCTCATATTTTTTTTTATTAACATTTTTATTAAAACTTAAAAAAATTTTTTTAATTTTCAAATCTTTTATTTTCTTTTTTGCAATCGGATTAAATCCTTCAGTATATATATTTTTTTCTATTTTTTTTTTATTGAAATAATTAAGCTTAAAAAATTTATCGACAATTATATCTTTGTAACTTAAATCATAAAAATTTTTATTCTCAGAACAAAATTCATCATTTAAATGTATCGCTACTTTTGGCAATCTTTTATTTTGAATTTTATAATAACTAGCTAAACCAAAAATACTTGAAATGAAAATAATCTTTAATTTTATGTTTTTGAATTTATTAATATGATTTAATATATCCATCGCTAATAAAGATGATTTGACTGAATTTGGGTAATTAATATGGCAAACTACTAGATTCCATCCATGCTCATTATTTTTAAAATTACTAAATTCACTTACTAGAGACTCATCCATGCCAAATATTATTTTTTTTTTTATTAACTCTTTTCTCTCAGGAATTATCCAATCATAAGCCTCGAAACCAGTAGAAAATTTAAATATATTTGTTTTATATTTTTTTTTAATAAATTGATGAAAATTTTTACAATTGTCATTAAATTCTTGAATTTGAAATTTGCTAAAATATTTAATTATTTCTTTGATATTTTTTTTTGGTTCAAGAGATTGTGCGATAATATTGTTTGAACAGAATTTTTTTTTTTCGGATTTTAAAATATTACTTTTTGGTCCCTGTGCAAGTATCCATGGATTCTTTTTTTGAAGTTTTCTAGTAAATAAAAAGTACTTTTTATAATTAGATAAATAAATTTTAGCTCGCCCAAGTTTTAAAGAGTTCCAAATTTTTTTTTTTTCAGCTAAATTTCCCACTTTGTGAGAGTTTGCCGTTGCACAAGGTGAACTTGGTCTTACAGTAAAAACCCAAAAAAGATTTTTTTTTATATTTGAAGTTTTAATTTTACCAAAAAATAATTTTTTATATCTGTATTCTACATTTTGTAGTTCATCTGCATAATGATTGAAAGGTGTCCAGTTTGGTCCTAAGCCTAAACTAATATTTAGAAAATTTTTAATTTTAAGAAGTCTTTCGTACACACAATCTTTGCCAAAAGATGAATGGGGTATATTATAAAATAATTTTTTTACTTTTGGTCCTATTCCAGCCATGGACATCATAGGATCAATTGATCTTATTACACCTTTTTGTTTCAAAAAAAAATTCGGAAATGGCCCAATTTTTGATTTTGTTTTCTTTAAGTCATAAATATTTTCCTCAAAACTGCTGAAGGTATATGAATAAGTTGGAACAATAATATTGCCTTTTGGACCAATAATTTTTTTAATAATATTGAAAAAAATTTTATTTAAATCTTCACCTTTTTTTTTATCAGTCAAAATCCCAAACATACCTAGGCTAGTAGTGAGATATGCCGAACTTCCTTTTCTTAGTCCTAGTTTTTTTAAACAGCTAATTATGTCCCTTTTATAATAACAATAACTTTTATTATGATTTAATTTTTGCATTTTTTTTATTAATAATTTTGGTTATTCCATTAATAGTTCTAAAATTATCTGACTGTGTGTCTTTCGAAGTTAATTTAATCTTAAATTTACTCTCAATCTCCAAAATAAATCTTATCAAATTGATTGAATCAACTATGCCCTCGTCAATAAACCAATAATCTAATTTTTTTTCAAATTTTTTTTCAGGTATTTTTTTTGATTTCTCAACTATTTTTAAAATTTTTTTTTGGATAATAATGTTTTTCATTTAATTTTTTATAATATATTAATTTATATAATGATTCTAAGGATATTTTTAAAAAATGTAAAAAAACATCCTGAGAAAATTGCTTTCATAAAAGGTGATGAAGAAATTTCATATAAAGATTTAGCAATACTTTCTTTTCGATATGCACATCTTTTTAAGAAAAAAAAAATTAAACGTATAATAACTGTACTTCAAAACAATTTTGATCATATCGCGCTATTCATATCATGTTTAATTAATCGAATTGAAATAATGCCTTTAGTTGAAAATACGAATAATTTGAATTTCTCAAAATTTAGTAAAAAAAGTGATCTAATATTAACTAAAAGTAACTTAGAAAAATTAAAAAGAAAATTAGCTGTTCAAGACCAGACTGAAAACAAAATTTTTAAAAAAAAAAATCCTTTAGAAAAAAAGTTTAATTACATTACAACATTTACATCGGGTACAACGGGAATTTCTAAAATCTTTAAATTATCAAATATAAATAAATATAATCGAGCATACCAGTCAGTTAAGTATTTTAAATTTAATAAAAATGATGTATTTTATATGAATACTTCTTTAAGGTTTACTATTTCTCAACGAATTATGCATACTACTATTATTTTAGGTGCAAAATGTATTCTTAATAATGGATTTTCAATTTTGAATTTAAAAAGAGATGTTTTAAAAAATTCAATAACAAGATTATATTGTTTAAGTAATCACATTGCACGATTAGCTTATAGTGATATTTCTCAAAAGAACCTTAAAAGTTTAAAAACCTTAATTTCAACTTCTGATACATTACACATAAATATTAAAAAAAGATTAATTAAAAAATTCAATTTTAAAATTTATGAAATTTATGGAACTGCTGAAGTTGGTGTCGTAAGTGCTTTACTGATCAAAAACAATTCAGAAATTAGCTCTGTAGGAAATATTTTAAAAGATACAAAACTAAAGATTATAGATAAAAATCAAATATCAAAAATTGGTAAAATTACCTTTAATAGCCCAAGAGTTTACGACAACTTTAAAAAAAAATTTTTTGAAACAGGAGATCTTGGCTATTTAAAGAATAACAAGTTATATTTTGTTGGAAGAGAAAAAGAAATTATCAGATCAAATGGAATTTTTGTATATCCTAAATTAATCGAGAATAAATTAAAATCTCTATCCATAATTAAAGAATGTGCAGTTATTGGAATTGAAAATAAATATTATGGTGAACTCATAGTAGCTGTTTTAGTGGTTAATAAAAAAATCAATACTGAATATTTCTATCATTTTTGTGATAAAAATTTACAGAGAGATCAAAACCCGCACCTTTTCTTTTTTGAGAATAATTTGCCTAAAAATCAACAAGAAAAAATTGTTAAAAGAGCCTTAAGAGAGAAAATTATCAAAAAATACAAAACGATTTTTGAAAAATTTGATGTAAGAATCTGATTGTATTTGAGTTAAGTTATAATTTGATATACACAATTTTTTAAATTTTAATGAACTACAATACTCTTAATAAAAAAATCATTAATCAGAAAGCAAAAGTTGGTATTATTGGTTTAGGCTATGTTGGAGTCGACCTAATCCTTTTAATTTCAAAAAAAAATATAGTTTATGGTTTTGATAACAATAATAAAAAGATTAATCTCCTAAAGAAAAATAATTCTTACATAAGTTATATCAAAAACAGTGATATCAAAAATTTTAAACAAAAAAAAAATCTCACATCAAATTTCAAATATATTTCGAAATGTGATATTATAATTTTGTGTCTTCCAACCCCTTTACAAGAAGGAAGGGTTCCTGATCTGAGTGCAATTCAAAATGTTGTATCAAAAATCAAAAATTATTTGCGAAAAGGTCAATTAATTGTTTTAGAAAGCACATCATACCCAGGAACTACTCAAGAAGAAATTATAGATAAAATTAAAGACAAATTTAAAATTGGTAAAGAAATCTTTGTAGGGTATTCTCCAGAGCGAGTTAACCCGGGTGGTAAAGCAAAATATACAAGTATACCCAAGATCATAAGTGGAAAAACTAATAAGTGTCTAAATTTGACTAATAACTTTTATTCCAAATATTTTAGAGTTGTAAAAATGAGAGATATTGAGTCTGCTGAATTAACTAAACTTTACGAAAATATATATAGATCAGTAAACATTGGTTTAGTAAATGAAATGAAAATTATTTCTAATAAACTTAATATAAATATTTTTGATGTAATCGATGCTGCAAAAACAAAACCATTTGGCTTTAACGCTTTTTACCCAGGCCCAGGCCTTGGTGGACACTGCGTGCCGATCGATCCGTTTTATTTGTCTTGGAAAGTAAAATCTTTAGGGCTGAATACAAGATTCATTGAGTTGGCAGGTGAAATAAATAATAATATGCCTAGGTGGATCGTAGAAAATATTTCAGACAATTTGAATAAAATAAATAAGAATCTGAACAAAACTAAAATATTAATTGTAGGTTTATCATATAAAAAAAATGTTAATGACTTAAGAGAGTCGCCGTCAATAAAAATATTTGACTTATTAAAAGAAAAAGGTGCACAAATTCATTTGTATGATAAATATTTTGATAAGAGAGAAATTCAAAATATTTTCGAAGGATGTGTGTTTTATAAAAAAATAAATTATAAATCTCTCTCTAAATATGATGCTACAATTATTGTTACCGATCATGATAATTTTGAATATGATAAAATTCTTAAATATTCAAAAATAATATTTGATGCTCGGGGTAGATTTAAAAAAAAGAATCAAAAAAAAATTTTTCAGATATAATGAGTATTTGTTTGTTTATTCAGGCACGAATAAATTCTAAAAGATTACCAGGAAAAGTGTTGTTTAAAATAAAAGGTAAACCAATTTTAGAACATATTGTAAAAAGGGTTACCAAAAGCGAATTTAATATCAAAACTGTGATACTCACTTCTACGGAAAAAAAAGATAATAAAATTACAAATTTTTGTAAGAAAAAAAAATTTAAATATTTTAGAGGACCATTAGATAATGTTTATGAAAGATATTTGAAGGCTATTGAAAAATACAGATGCCATGCTTTTATTAGAATAAATGCTGATAGCCCACTTACTGATCCAACTATCATTGATACAATCATTAAAAAATTCAAAAAATTAAAAACTTACGATATTGTTACAAATTGTATGATAAGAACTTTCCCTAAAGGATTAAGTGTTGAAATGATCAAATCAAAAACTTTTTTAGAAAATTACAAAGGAATAAAAACAAACTATAACAAAGAACACATTACATCTTATTTTTATGAGAGAAAAAAAGACTTTAAAATTTTTAATATTTCTACAAAAAAAAAATTTGCGATGAAGAAATATTCAGTAGATACACTAAGTGATTTTTTAAAAATTAAAAAATATATAAATGAAAATAATTAATGTAGGTATAATTGGCTTAGGTGTAGGTGAACAGCACTTAAAGAGTCTTAAAATGAATAAACAAGTCTCTAAGATCAAAGTTTACGATAAAAATTCAAATAAATTAATAAAAATTTCCAAAAAATACTCTGTAGAGTATTGCAAGTCTGAAAATGATATTTTTAATGACGAGTCAATAGATCTAGTTTGTTTAGCCAGTTACGATAAATACCATTACAAACAAATTTTAAAGTGTTTAAAAAAAGATAAGCACATTTTTGTTGAAAAACCGGCTCTTACTAATCATAGAGAGGCTTATAGAATTTCTAAAATTTTAAAATCAAAGAAAGTTTTTTTTGGAAGTAACTATATATTGAGAAAATCACCAAGATTTATCAAACTTAGACAAAAAATTAAAACAAACTATTTTGGTAAAATTTATCACATTGAGGCTGATTACAATTATGGAAGACTTAAAAAGATTATTAAGGGTTGGAGATCTAACGATAAACAATATTCAATAACATTAGGCGGCGCAATACATGTGGTTGACCTTGTACTTTTTTTACTTAACAATAAAATAAAAGTAAAAGAAATTAAAAGTTATGCAAACAAAATTGTATCAAAAAACTCAAGGTTTTCCAAAGATGATTTCATAATTTCAATAATGAAGATGAGTAATGGTTCTATAATTAAAATTACAAGTAATTTTGGATGTGTATATCCTCATTTTCATAAGCTTGCAATTTATGGTAAAAATAAATCTTTTGAACAAATACCAGGATCCTCTAGAGTATATTTTCAAAGAGATAAAAATAAATTCATTAATTTTAATTATAATTATAAATATAATAGTAAAGGCGAATATCTAAATAAATTTATTCATTCAATATTAAATTTTAAAAATAGAAAATTTTTTATAAATGAAGTATTTGAAAGCTTAGCGATTTGCTTTACAATTGATAAATCAATAAATCAAAGTAAATCAATTAGAGTAAAATATTATTAAAATGATACCGTTTGGAAAGCCACAATTAAGTGTTGTTGAAAAAAAGAAAGTTTTAAAAGTTCTAAATTCTGGAATTTTAACACACGGCCCTATCGGTGCTGAGTTTGAAAAAGAGTTTCAAAAATTTACTAAATTAAATAATTGTCTAACAACATCTTCTTGTACGTCTGCTCTATTTATGTCTTATATGTTAGCAGGTTTAAAAAAAGGTGACGAATTCATCGTACCTGCTCAAACACACGTGTCTACAGTGCATGCAGGAGTGGCCCTTGGAGCAAAACCTGTATTTATAGACTCGGATGATAAAACAGGAAATATAGATTTGAATAAAATTGAAAAAAGTATCAATGGTAAAACTAAAATTCTTACGCTGGTTCATTACCTTGGAAAACCTGTTGATATTAAAAAAATATTATATTTGAAAAAAAAATATAAGATTAAGATTATAGAGGACTGTGCTTTGTCTTTAGGAGCAAATTACTACAATAAACATGTTGGTTATTATTCGGACTATGCTTGTTTTTCTTTTTATCCAGCAAAACATATAACTACAGGTGATGGGGGGATGATTTTTTGCAAAAAAAAATCTGATTACAAAAAAGCTAAATTATTGAGGGGATTTGGGGTAAATAAAAATTTTTTTGAAAGAAAAGTTCCAGGAATTTATGATGTTGTGGATTTTGGCCTTAATTTTAGATTAAGTGATATAAATAGTGCCATAGGATTAGTTCAAATTAAAAGGCTTAAACATTTTATAGAATTAAGAAAAAAAAATTATCGTAAATTGTATTCTGGATTAAAAAATATCAATAAAATAAAAATAGTAGAGAATTTCACAGTTCCAAATTTAGAAAGTAGCTATTATTGTTTTTCTTTAATTATAAAAAATTCAACTTCGAAGATTAGAAATAAAATTTTGTTAGATTTAAAAAAGAAAAAGATAGGCTGTAGTGTTCATTACCCAAAAATTGTTCCTGATTTCCTTTTTTATAAAAAAAAATTAAATTTGAATAAAAAAAATTTTAAATTTGCTAATATTCTATCAGAATATTCTATAAATCTTCCAGTAGGTCCGCATTTGAGTAGTAAAAATATTGAAAAAGTAATATACGAGTTTAAAAAAATTATACGTAAATATTAAATTTATATAGAAATACCTATGAAAAAAAAAATTCTTCTTATTGGAGGAGCTGGATTTATTGGTCACAATTTAGCTCTCAAACTATCTAAAAACTATGAAGTAACTATTATTGATTTTTTAAAGATAAATAATATCCGATCAATAAAATCTATAGACAGAAATAATAGATATTTATATGAAAAAATTTTAAATGAAAGATTAAAACTTTTAAAAAAAAATAAAGTCAAAATTATCAAAGATGATTGTAGAGACTATAAAAAACTGTCGATAACTATTTCAAAAATAAATCCAAACTTTATATACCATTTAGCTGCAGTTGCTCATGCTAATGTTTCAAATAAAGATCCCTTTTCTACTTTTGACCACAGTCTGAGAACCCTTGAGAATTCTCTTGATGCTTCAAGGTCGCTTAAAAAACTTGAGAGATTTATATTTATTTCATCAAGTATGGTTTATGGAAATTTTACAAAAAAAACTGTTGATGAAGATGATGGATGTGAGCCATTGGGAATTTATGGAGGATTAAAATTTGCGGCAGAAAAGATGGTTATTGGTTATAATCAAGTTTTTAATATTCCTTACAATATAATTAGACCATCGGCACTTTATGGTGAAAGATGTGTAAGTAGAAGAGTTGTTCAAATTTTTATTGAAAATGCGCTTAAAGGAAATGAGTTGCTGATAAATGATGATGGTAAAGAAAGATTAGATTTCACTTATATTGAGGACTTAACAGACTGTATGATCAAAATGATAAAAATTAAGAAATCAAAAAATATGCTTTTTAACATTACTTTTGGGAACTCAAGAACAATAAATGAACTTGTTAATATTATTAAAATTCACATAAAGAATGTGAAAGTTAAATCTATTAAAAGAGATAAGCTTATGCCTTATCGTGGAACTCTATCAAACCAAAAAATTGGCAAAGTATTAAAATTTTATCCCAAATATAATTTAGAGACTGGAGTAAAAAAATTAATTGAATGGTATAAATTAAATTACAAAAATGAATTTAAGAAAAAGAATTAATAAAAGAGGTTTTTTCTTGATTGCTGAAATAGGAAATAATCATTACGGAGATATTAACTTAGCCAAAAAAATGATTTCCGCAGCATCAAAAAGTGGTGCAGATGCAGTCAAACTGCAATATATTAACCCTGAGAAATTTATACATTTTTCAAATAAAAATAAATTAAATTTATTAAAAAAAATTTCATTTTCTAAAAATGAAATGATTAAACTTTACAAGTTCGCAAAGAAAAGAAAAATAGAACTTTTTGCCTCTATATTTGATCATCACGAAATAAATTTTTTTTCAAAATTACAAAATTTATTTAAAATAGCTTCTTGTGATAATGATTTATCAATTTATTTTGAGTTAATTTCAAAATATAAAAGACCAACTTTTATCTCTACTGGTTTAGTTGGACAAGCAAATTTAAGACTAATTTACAATTTGATTAGAAAAAACTGGAATAAAGAATTTAGAAAACAAAATATAGCTGTAATGCATTGTATTTCTGAATATCCTTGTAAAAAATCAAATTTAAATCTGAATTCCATTAAAAAAATTCCAGATGAATTTATAAAGGGTTACTCTGACCACACCACTGGAGTTGATGCATGTTTGTATGCTTTTTTACTAGGTGCTAAAGTAATAGAAAAGCATTTTACACTTAACAAAAAAGACAAAAGATTAAGAGATAATTTGTTAAGTGCAGATCCTAATGATTTAAAAAAATTAGTTAATAATTTACAATTAGCAAAAACTTGTATTGGTGATGAAATTAAAAAGCTTTCCAAGCAAGAGAAATTAGATTTCAATTCAATTAGAAGATCTCCAGCTACAGATGAAAATATAAAAAAAGGAGAAAAAATTAATCCAAAAAATCTAATTTTTTTACGACCCAGGATTAAATCTAAAACTAAAATTTCAAGTAAGATGAAAACTAACAAAAAAAAATTTGACTATATATAGCCTATGTGTGGTATAGCGGGATATTTCGGTTCTAAAAAGATTAATCAAACAAAACTAAAATCTTGTTTGAAGTTAATGAAAAATAGAGGGCCAGATAGTCAAAATATTTATAAGAATGAAGATAAAAGTAATCTTTATCTATTACACTCAAGACTGTCTATAATTGATTTGAACAATAGGTCAAACCAACCGTTCTCATCAAAAGATTTAGTACTTATTTTCAATGGTGAAATTTATAACTACATTGAATTAAAAAAGAAAATTTCACATAAATTTAAATTTAAAACTCAATCTGATACCGAGGTTATTGTTGCTTATTATGAATTATATGGAGAAAAATGTTTCGATTTTTTTGAAGGAATGTGGAGTTTGGCTATATTTGATAAAAAAAAAAATGAAATAGTCTTATCAAGAGATAGATTTGGCGAAAAACCTCTATACATTTATCAAGATAGAAAAGGAATATATTTTGGCTCGGAAATTAAATATATCAAATTATTAACAAATTTAAAATTTGAGGTGAATTACTCAAAAATCCAAAACTATTTACAGTTTGGATATAAGTCTATTTTCAAAGACAATGGTAGTTTTTTTAAGAGTATTAATTGTCTGAGTCAAGGCAGCTATTTAAAATATAATTTAAATAAAACGATTAACAAAACATATTGGAATTTTAAAAGTAAAAAGCTTTTAAATTTAAGTATAAAAAAACTTATCAATGTTTATAAAAAAAAATATGAAGAGTCTCTCAAAATAAGATTGAGATCTGACGTTCCAATGGCTTTGTGTCTGAGTGGTGGTATTGATTCAGCTACAATAGCAGGAGTATCCAAACTAAAACTAAAAAAAAGTTTTGAGACTTTTTCAATTATAGACAATAAAGATGACAGATATGATGAAAGTAAATCGATTAAAAAAATTCTAAAAAAATTAAAAATAAAATCTAATTTTATCAAAATTGAAAATAGTTTAAATTTTAAGAGATTAAAAAATCAAATTTCCTATCATGATAGCCCAATTTTTACGATAACAAATTACTTACAAAATTTTTTAGCCGAAGCAATTTCAAAAAAAAAATTTAGAGTTGCAATCACTGGTACTGGTGCTGACGAGATATTCACAGGATATTATGATCATCAACTAATGTATTTATATGAAGTAAGGAAAAATAAGAAACTATTTCAAATACACATGAATTCATGGAAAAAATATGTTTTTCCAATAATTAGAAATAAATATTTTAGAGACCCCTATCTTTTTTATAAAAATAAAAATGAAAGATCGTATGTATATGATCATAACAAAGAATTACGAAAATTCTTTAAAAAACCAAAAAAAAATAATTTTACTGAGATTAAGTTCATAAATTCTTTATTAAAAAATAGAATGCTCAACGAGACTTTTGTGGAAAATATACCTACAGCCACTCACTCAGAGGACTTAAATTTCATGCAGCATTCAATAGAAAACAGATCTCCATATCTTTCTAGATCTCTTTTTGAATTAAGCTATAAGACACCCACTAAATATTTGATGCATAATGGTTATACTAAATATTTGCTAAGAAAAATAGGTTCTCCTTATGTGCCAAAAGAAGTAATAATGGATAAACAAAAAAAAGGTTTTAACGCTTCTATTAACTCATTAATTAACTTAAAATCTAATAAATTTTTAGATTTTGTGAATAAAAAATCTGATATATATAAAATTTTAAATAAAAAAAACATTATTAATGAAATTCAAAAGGGAAACAATGAAAACTATTTTAGTAAATTTATTTTTTCATTCATAAGTGTGAAAATTTTCCTGGATCTAAACAAATAATGATAGAATGGTGTAAAAAAT